>Ga0228710_1013097_pt1 | contig 10021 bp, 10 predicted proteins | sample MedpolnodulmetaG_FD_177995 | JGI IMG/M metagenome (GOLD analysis project Ga0228710, IMG submission 177995) | Root nodule microbial communities from Medicago polymorpha collected in Santa Monica, California, United States - pink nodules | ecosystem: Host-associated > Plants > Roots > Nodule... | reverse complement strand
AATCTGGAAAATTAAAATGAACTACCGGATTATATGTACCGGATGTGTTATTAAGGGCATTTTTGAATCTTTAGGGGGCCTAAAGAGATATTGAGGGGGCCTAAAAAGCAATCTCCTTATTATATTCATACCATATATGCACCCCTTTTTCAGTCGAGGCTCTAATACCACATTGGCCGAGAGCCTCACATATTATGAGAATGTTATTCAATATTTCGAGAATAAAAAAATAGTATAAAAACTCATTTGTGTTGGTTTGGTGGTACTCAGGTTCGATTATCCTCAATATCAATTTCGGTTCTCTTTTTTGAAAAAAAGAATAGCATAAAACAATTATGTTGTATACAAGGCTTAAAAACATTTTTGGTCCTCTAACTTTGAAAAAATAGCAATTTCAGCCCCCTATATAAAAAAGCAAAATCCAACCCCCTAACTTTACCACTTTTTTCAATGTGGTCAATTTTTGAATTAAGAGAAAATTAAAAGTCAACTAATCATTTAAGAAATAAATAAATGAAAAAAAATGTAGAAACTCATAAAATTCATCAATTCACCATCATGTTCATCCCCTTCAACATATATTCACCATCTTCAATCTAAAATAAAAAAAAACCCATAATCACTAACACAACTACCTCCTCCCTCCTTAACAAATCGAAACCCACCACCCACCAACTAGAAATCCATCGAATCAACTACCTCTCGCACTTTGCATGTTCATATTCATCATTTTCACCCAAATTGAAAATCAAATCCTTTTTTCCTAAAAAAAAAAGAAAAAAGAAAATCAAATCCTTTATTCTCAAATCAACACAACCCCTAAAATTATAGCACAATATAACACAATCTTTTGTTCCCAAATTGAAAGACCAAATCGAGAGACAAAAGGGATTCGTTCCTCACCCAAATCATCATCGATCCAAACAAAATCATCAACCCTTCCTTCCTTATTCCTCATATACATCAATCAATTTCCTTTATCACTAATTAACTAGCTTATACACGTGATATTTGAGGTGCCAGGTGGGTGTTGACTGGTCAAAATTGGCCACCTACAAAAGGGGTAAAGTTAGGGTAGGGGCTGGATTGTTTTTTTTTCTTTCTTTTTTCTTTTTCTTTTTAGGCTAAAAAACTTTTACAAAGTTAGGAGACCAAAGTGTGTTTAATCCTACAAATTCATATAACAAAGGTGTGTCTTTCATCGCTCCTTTCTACACCAAGGTTGAAATGGCTACGTCCGTTCATGAACAGAAGCAGAATTACGTGACGGAGTTTCGAAACTACGCAGACAGCGCTTGGTACACTGTCACGGTTACGCTGCAAGAAAAGGAAACACTCCGAGTTAGTTACGAAGAATTCACAGATGGAGACGATAATTTGTTCGAACCGTTGTCTTTCATTTCGTTGGAAAAGCTTCATGAGTTTGAGAAACGATTCCGGCCTCTTTCCATTCAAGCTCAGGATCACGAGTGTCATAAGCTCGTTCACGGTGTTAGGGTTTGCGCCTCGCTGCGTTCCAACTCTGATGACCTTCGCTTCTATGATGCTGTTGTTGATAGGGTTCGTTTCTTGGTCATTTTATCACATTTTTAAAACGCTTTTTTGAGTTTTTTTTTCTTCTTCAGAAAACCGATAAGTATTCCTTATTAGGGATTTGAACGCTGTTTTATTAATACAATTTCCTCATCTCTTTATTTCATGAACCATAGTTTTGTGTAAATACTGGCATCAATTGATTTGTGGTTGGGGGGATAAAGTTTAATATTAAACCTAGCTTTAGAAAATGCATATATTAATGGGTAGATCAATATAAAGATGTTTTATGCAATAAGGTTATTGTTAAACTTAACTTTAGAAAACCTAGATGCATTCCTTGTTAGGGCATTGGATGCTATTATCTGCTATGGATCCGGCTCCTTTCAAGCGAGCAACTCACTTTACCGTAAAATTAAAGGTAGATATTGTTATGATAACAAATCATGAGTTTGTTATAATAACAACCCTTGATTTTCTCACTTTACACTTAACCCACTTTAGAGTTTAAGTTTTAGATATGAGTTGGTTATTTTTAAGTAAATTTTACTTTGAATCTTTGGTTGATTGTGAATGTTTTTATAGGTGGAAGAACACAATCATTCTCGAGAAAAAGACGCAAAGTGCTTGTGTACCTTTATCCTGTCCTGGTTACAAGGGCCAAATGAGGGGAAGTTGTCTGCAGCAGGAATCGGTGACATTTGCATTGTGCAGCCGATAAGAGAGCACGTTCCAGCTGTGGCTTTGTTTGTGGAGATTTCAAGGAGGAGAATAGAATCGCAATCTGGACAAGAATTGGTGGCGCACTGCAACAAAGGAACAAAAACTAAGACAAAAATGGGATTTTTCGAAAGAATGGAAAAGGTGAGTAGTGTATCTATCTTTATATTCGCAAAGTACTTTCCATTAGTTTTTTTGTTGAGAAATTTGTATTATTAGTATACGATTTTTGGATGTTTTCTTTGTGTTTGACATCATATATTCCTCTCCAGGGAAAACAACGCGCCAAACGATCTGTGTTGGGTTCCTCTTCTCCTGAAGGTTTGTTTCTATCATTCTATGTAATAGTAGAGGTTAATTCTAAAACTTGATTCAACTCATTGAGTTTTTCTTCAGAAATATTTTATGCTTTTATGATATTTATTTATGTTTTATGGTTTCTTCATATGATTTCCCTCGTGACTCTGATAGGACCTTGGTAGCCATGGTTGTTAAAATGATTTACTTGTAGAATCATGTGAGTTGACAGATACTGTAAAGGCGATAACAATCTGTATTTTATTTTAAGAGATATTTCACGTAAATATCGGTTCAAAACTATAACATGTTTAATAGATACGATCCTTCGGGTAGAACTTGCGAATTTCGGAACCTGACTTGTCAATTATTCTCTAACCTGACTTGCAAGTTCATATAAATAGATTCAGACCTTGTTTGCACTCCAGCATGCTCTACACTTGTTTATCATATTCATAAACTTTGGCTTTCATTCAGTGTGCAATTGTTTATATTTTTAGAATAATGTTCTATAATATAAATCTTCAAAACTTTTTCCTCAGTTTTTCATTTTTCTGGTTTAGTCTGTGTTGCCGTTGACGAAAGCATGGAAGATAAAGTGTTGGAAGGAAAAAGAAATGTGTGTATGATATTGATCGGGAATGTCGATAAAGAATTATGTCCATCAACAGCTGTGGAGTTCTTATACAAACATACCCAAGTATCAGCAAATGTCTTCATTTTTCCAAGTTTATCGTTCGAGATATATACTAAGGGTGCCATTATGTCGCATACTGAACAAGATTTCCAAAAGCTTTGTGACTTTTTGACCGATCAAAACTACATCATCACATCCTCAACTGGCAGGTAGTATAGTTTTTAAACATTGATATATGTGTTATGAATTTTGCCGAATAGCATACTTTGGTTTAACCGTGAATGTGAATGCCTGATTCGTCGACTTAAGTGATTATTTTAACAAGGCTTTCAGGTTGTTTTCGTGGTAATTATTTTTGTAATTTAACCCACAATACTTTGAAAAATCTTATAAATTTGCACGCCTTGGCGAGAGAATTCTGCATATGTTATCTATGATTGTTTTTTATTTGCCATTTAAAACCTCTATATTGTCTTTTTTCAGGCCATGGGTGGTAATTGAAAAACAAGTAGGTCTAAAAAATATCAAAGCATCAGTAGCAACATTGTTTCCTAAATCTGAGGTAAGCTTATACACATTTTTATTTTCTCCTTTTTTCCAACAAAGAATAATTTAATCGTCACATTAATCAATTTTACGCTAGCACCTCTCCTGATAAGAATGCATTCCTTTAAACATGTAATCCAATGATAGCTAAATGTAATTCTTTGCATAAATTTTATATTACAGAAAAACATTTTGTTTTTTTAGAATGCACCACTAGAAGGAAAGAATAAAACAAGCAACACTTTGAGGATTGTAAATTCAGGAACTCAAGAATTCAAGATAGCCAGTGATAAGAGGGATTTGTTTACAGAATTTGCAGATCATCAAGTGCGGCTGCACAAGAAGCTTGCATTTCTGGAGGGAAGTGTATCTGAAATCTGAAACTAGTTCTTTCAGTGAGCTTGTTTAGATTCAATCATGATAAGAATCCATGTAGTCTCTTTCAATCATGACTAGTTTTTATCATCTTAACTTTCAAACTGAGTATTACAAAGTAATGTGTGTTTTGCAAACATGTCACTGTTGTTTGGATAACTTGACTGATCGACTTTAGTGGAGCCTCTTCTTCCAACTACATTTTTTTCTTAGTGAATAACGATTATTTATTGGCTTTAATGTGTTTCGTCCTTGCAATTAGGCATCATTTAAAAATTCGTCCCTGTAATCGCTAATCCTGGCAATTTACCCTTGCATTGTTTAATCATTTAAAAATTCGTCCCTCCCGTCACTTAATCATTGCCATGTCATCTGATTAGCAAAAGAGCATTGGAATGGACAAAAATACCCTCATCATCCTTCTTCTTCCATTGAACAATGCATATGGTGCACTGTTCATCTTCAATTTTCCAGAAACAAACCATGAATCCAATTTTTCCTCTACGTGTGCTTTCCACTTGTCTTTCTCTATTCTCTCCCTCTCACTCTCTCTACCCTTCTCTCTCTCTCTCTCTCTCTCTCTCTCTATACCTTGATTGGTTGGCTTTAGGGCCCGTTTGTTATAGCTTATTTTAAAATAGATTTTTCTAGTGTAATATGTTTTTGTTATATTTTTTAACAATTTTTTTAAGGAAAGCTTCAAATGAAAAATTTGTTTGAATAGCATATCTTAAAATGTCATTCCAAGTATTTCATCATTTTATTATGATTTTTTTTGGATACTAAAATTTCGAAAAAAATCTCTAAAAAAAAAGCTATTTCAAATAGTTTTTTTTTATAAAAATCATTTTTGAAAGATGTCATTTTAAAAAATGTGATTTTTGCTATGTAAAATCTCGAACAATTAATATTTAAGTTAGTGAATGTCAAAATCTCTTTTTTAACTTATACCAAATGTGTTTGAAATAACTTCTACTATTTTTGAGTAAATCTCCAAAAATTGAGTTTTAAAAATACAAAGAAAAATCCAATTTTGGAGTGATACAGAAGTTGGATACTCTAGACTCTAACAATAGACGGAAGTGGAAAAGTTCATTATTGTACCTATCCACCTACGTGTTACTTATGGGTAAGTTTATGACGTGGCTTGTGACGGTTGGGTAATAACTTGTAGGCTATGATGATTAAGCTTTATTTAGGATATCCCCAAGCTCCCAAATATCATTAATGTTCTTATCTTTACGTTTCTCGAAAAAAACTCCTGAAGATGAAAATTTCAGTTTTTGTTTATAAATAGTTTTCTTTCTAACAACTTTTCACTTCATTCAAAATATTTTATGATAAATTACCTTGTGTTCATAGAACTGATAGTGAAATTCAAATCCAAAACAATGAACTCATAAGGATTTGGTTGATCAAAAGAGAAACTATGGAAGTTGTCAGGGAAGATCCCAACATGATATCCACTATGGATAAGTGTGATATAGAAGACCAGTACACAACGCAAGATTCTTCGAATGATATATGGAATATATCTGAAGATCATAAAATAGATTATGTCGTCTATTATGGGGATTAGGTTTAAGCAGCCCAACTCTGCCATTCGTTAATCTGTCAGGGTTTAATTCATCAAAAATGGGAAGAACATCTTGACACTATAAGATGGTTGCTTAAACTACATCGAAGATGGAGATGTAAATATGGTAGCTGGATTTTTATGTGAAGGTCTTCTCTGAAGACATCTCCAGATTCGAAGTTGTGAAGGCTTCTGGGTATACTTGAAGAACAAAAAGAAGCAGAAGACCTTACAACTTCAAGACAAAATAGCTTAGGATTTAATGAATAATCAACTACTGAGTTCAGAATTTAGGATTTAATTTCATTTTCTAAAGTTCCTTGTTTGCTTGTTTTGTTTATTCTTTGCTAGTTTTGTTTTTTTGTTTTTCAAATTGTAATTTCCTTGATTAATGAAGATTTTCTATCTTTGTCAGATTGCATCTTTGTTTATTTATGATGTACAAGTTTTTTTTCTTCTGTTGATCACAAAAGGGGGAGAAAGGATAAAGTTTTTGAACGTTTAGCCTAAATTTATTTTTTCTGCATTTATTAATTATAAAAATCAAAAAAATGCGTTTAATTGATTAATCTTATCAGACTCTGATGAGGTATCAAATTGGTCTTAATCAGAGCTTGCAAACCTCTGTGTGATCAAAGATTCAGATATCTTGTCAATGTTCTAATAAGTATTTGATTATTTGTTCTGATGCACTTAAGAGTGACTAAGAATGAATTTAATTAACTAGGAATATGACTTAGGGGATGCTTGCAAACCTCACTATAGTGGACTATCACAGACTCAGGGGGAGCTTGCAAACCTTAGAACCTGAGATTGTTAGTCTCAAGGGGAGCTTGCAAACCTTAGACCCTAAATATTACTGTTAATTAAATTAACAACAATTGTTCAAAATACTTGTGTTTGTCATCATAAAAAAGTGGGAGATTGTTACAACATGAATGGTTCATACAAGTTCTCTTGGGTTTTGATGATGACAAAGTATTAAAGAACAATTGGTATACTAACATATGTTCAAGTGTGCAGGATCTACTTATTGTAGCAGCCCGATTTTCGATAGAATTATTTTATTTATTTATTATGTGTGATTATATTCGCTTGTGTGATTATTTGCCTTTGTGTGTATTTTATTCAGGATTAGTGGATTCTTGGCCTAGAAGGGTATTTTAGTCATTTTTAGACTCAAGAGTATTTTGGTCATTTGGTGAGCAAGGGTAAAATAGTCATTTCATTTAGAGCGTTATTTTTGGTGTTTTAAGTGCGAATAACTATTTTTACTAAGTTACTAGTGAATTGGGATAATTATTTGGAGACGGTAATTGTTCTTTGACGGTTTAAGTGTATTAATTGGTAAGAATATTGAACCCATTACGACAATTAGAGACTAAGCCCAATTATGTGAAGAGTATATAAACACAACACTTTTGAGAAAATTAGGTCGTTCACTCATTTCACAAAAACATTTTTGAGATAGAGGTAGAGAGAGAAAGGGGATTAAGAGGAAGAAAAGAGGAGCTAGAGAGAAATCTTGGGATTGGAGGCTAGGAGCTAAATTGAATCTACGGTTTGGATTCTTGAAGAACTAGAGGTAAGGGGATGAGTTCCTTTCATCAATTAAGCTATAATTTAAATAAGTGATTATGGGTCATAAGTGATTATTTGTAAATTGTGATTTTGATGAATTTATATGTTAATTTTCGTGCTCATATTTATGTGTTAAATTTGAGTATGTGAAATTGTTCAAAAACTTGTTGATTCTGCTTAAACATCATGATGAATATATTTTAAAGTGATTATGTTGATCTTTTGGTTGAATTGGGTGTGATATACGTAATGTCATGTGTGTGAGTTGTTGTTGTTGGAACCTTGATGAATGAAGTGAATTGAGGTATAAGTTGTTTTGTGTTGTCGTGAAAAGAGTCCAAATGGTGTATTTGAACCTTGGAAAATGATTTTTATCGTTTTGAGTATGTTGGGGATCAAAATAGGGATTTTTGGGATGATTTGAGGATGAACCCGAAGCTAAAAATGTGTTTTCCAGGCCATTGAATCGATTCAAGAATGGTTGAATAGTATCAATCTACATATGGGCAGATTTGAATCGATTCAGACAATTTTGAATTGTATCACTGTTTCTCTCTGACTTGTTTTGAATCGATTCAATAAGATGTGAATCGACTCAGCCTTAGTTGTAAACATGAAAGTTTTAGATATGAATGATATCTTTCTAATGGATTTGGTTCCACTTAAAAATGTTCTCTAGAACTTGGTGTATGACCAAATTACTACACATTGATCATGTGACATTTTTCATGAAACTTTATCATAACTTTCTCACTAAACCATGAAACATCTTCAAAATTAATATTGAGTTTAAAGAAGTCTTTATTTTGAATAAATGAGTATGTAATCATGAAGTTGTGATGTTTAGGAGTGGTTTAATTTGGTTTTGCTTTGAAAATGGAATACTTTTGAAAAATGGTAAAATGAGACAAACTTATGTGAATTTTGGGAATAATTGAAATTGGCCTATGAAATGTATATGTATATGCTACTGTACTCATATGTCAATTGTGTATATACTCGGTTGAGGTGTTTGAACTTGTTTACTTTGAGTTTGGCGGAATAATCGGAAAATGCTAGTTTTCATAAACATAGACGAATAATGTCAAATTGATATTTTATGGTCGGATAACTTGTAGGAGACTTTGCTTTCATTCTTATAAAGTAAAATAAGGATGAATTAATATAGATTGGGTGTCTAAGGTGATGGTTATTATGGTGTGCTTAGTTGTCCGTCTTTGTTGTGAAATAGGAACTTGAAACGATAATGTTTCTTTAAGGTGAAAGATGTCGATTATGATGATGATTGATTTGGTGATTTTGATTTGTTAATTTGGTGATGACTTTTGTTTGAATTATGACTTGTCGATTTCGTGGATTTTAAAACTTGATAATGCATATGGTGTTGATTTATGAAGAATGTAATTGGAGGTGTACTTTTACATTGCTTTGGTGATTATATAGTTGGTGTTAGGTGCATTGACGAGTCTTACGTTAGGTCCATGCATCATAGTCATATTGAGTCATATGTGAAATGTAAAAGGAGGTGTACTTTTACATAGGTGAAATACGTAAAAGGAGGTGTAATTTTACATAGGTGAAAAACATAAGAGGAGGTGTACTCTTACGTGGGTGTGGATTCATACAGTAAAATTATATCCGAAATCCAAATGGTACCACATGCATCTAGAAGAGTCTAGAACATTGCATGCACTTTTTAATTGGTGAGTCGTGTCATAAATTGAATAAGTGACTTGGTGAATATGTGTATTAGTGAAATTTGGTGAATGTTGTGATTATGTGAATTGTGTGGATATGTGTACATATTGATGTTTGTTATTTTGGTGATGCTTGTAGACTTGGTAATTTTATTGATGATGACTATTTTGATTATAATAATGAAGTGTGAATTATATGTATTTGCGTTGGTGATTTCTTTAGTGGTGATAACTTTCTTGCCTATACTTTTGAAATGATGAAGTGTAGTTGTTGAGTTCATTATGCAAGAGCTTATGTGATACATAGGATTGATGTGAATTAGATTATTTGTATGCATTAGGGAAAATATGTGCTCTATATAAAATGAATAAAGTTGCATGTATGCTTATACTTCCTAAATGATAAGTTTGGTGTAGTTGATGATTGAACTATATAGCAAATGAGGTGAGAAATTCTTATATGTTTGATGTTGTTAAGTGATGAGCTTGCAATGATAATGTTGATTAAGAATGAATATGTTGATATGATATGATAGAGGAAAAATATATTCATATGGAGTTAGTATTCTAGGAATGTTGAGTATGTATATGTGCTATACATGACATCCTTGAATGCTTATGTTTCATTATGCTTATTGTGATTTGTGGACTAACCCATAGTGGTCGTTCGGTTGACCGCCTACCTTATTCGTATGGATGGGTAGACAACGTGCATGATTATTTTGCTTTAGCTTGGTGAGTTTTCTGGAGGTTAGCTTTGGAGCTACCTCATTTTGCTTTTGGAGTCTTTAGAGTCGGGCTCTAATTTAGGGGTGTTTGTTTGTTTATTTTCATTATGACTTGTTGAGATTTTATATTTGGTGATGTAGTATGATTATGTGACATGACTACTTTTGAGATGTTTTATTTATCTGTTGACGAGATATTATTATTATTATTAGGCTTAATTGCACTTTTCCTCCCTATCTTTTGCCAATTGTGCGATTTTGCACCCCATGTTTTTAAACGAGCGATTTTGCACCCCATCCTTTTCCCCCTTTCTGATTTGAAGGCCCCCCA
>Ga0228710_1013094_pt1 | contig 10024 bp, 4 predicted proteins | sample MedpolnodulmetaG_FD_177995 | JGI IMG/M metagenome (GOLD analysis project Ga0228710, IMG submission 177995) | Root nodule microbial communities from Medicago polymorpha collected in Santa Monica, California, United States - pink nodules | ecosystem: Host-associated > Plants > Roots > Nodule... | reverse complement strand
AATAAAATCTTCAAGTTAATTTGTTTTAAACTTGAACAGACGGTAAGTAGGAAAATCATTCTTGATTAGTCGAAATGTAAGTCAACCTGATAATGAATTATATGATCTCAACAATATATATTTATATAAAGTGAACTTTGAATCTTATACTACCTTCATCTTTAAGTATATGTCTGTTTTGAAGAAAAATCTTGTCTTTTATCCTTCAAAACTTTTACAATATTAATTATTTATTTACCAAATACATTGAATTATTTCACATTTACTTAAAACACAATATGATCAATTGATAATAGTTTTTATACTATGACCAGTTATATTTTATTTGATCAATGAGATCTTATATTTAGAAACATATGTAAAAGTTAACTAGACTTATAGTCATTCGTCACGAGTAATAAACTAAAGAAAACAAGTATAGATTCTTATACACGGTTTGGATAAAATTATAAATAAAATTGTTTAAATGTGATAAAAAAAAAAATGAACGACACAAAACTTGGTGCCCCATATAGGTAGTATACAAATTCTGTTATTTTTCTGTAAACACATCTATTGTTTATGATTGATGTATTTGCTGCGACTTGCCAAGGATCCAATGCACCAATCTCTAACATTGTTGTTTTTGTATAGATTACATGTAACCAAAAACCAAAAATCTTATTTAAATTTTAAAAAATAAAATAGAAGACATGATGAGGCATGAAATACTTATTGACATACTGTGAGACAAGGATCTTTTCTTGCATCTTTGCTTCCCAATAAGCCGGACACAAACTATATTTCCATCCCTCAATAAAGAACTGCAGTCATATTCTCAATGAAACGTGTCAATATTTTGCAAATTGATGTACCTTTACAAATCTAAATAATTGATAAAGTTTACTGCATATATTCTTTCTTTTATGAATTTTTTTTAAAATTCCTCTTGACGTGGGTTTACCATCCATCACCAATATGGAATGAGTTTTAGCTTTGATTCCATGTTTCGGACAGTCATAACTGATAATTGATCATGGAAGTGTAAAGCTGATTTTGGTTGTTCACGGTGGTGCCATAAATTTTATAGAGTCTGGGCAAAAATTTTATCGTAAAACGTCACTTCCTTCGTGCGAATAATTTCACATTTCCTGCGGATCCTAAAATCCTAAGGTATTACCTCACCTAGGAACCTAAATCCTTGGCAAAATTTGCAGGAAATGTGTTTCTTGCAGAATTTACACAAAAATCCGCAGGAAAAGCTAAAAGTTCTAGTAATGGTTGGGCTTGTTACAAAGAAAGTTGGAGCTGAGCCTGGGCTAGTGCCCATGCTAGATGGGGGGTGGCTCCGCCCCTGTTCACAAGTAAATTGATTCTAACTAAAAGTTAGGATGAGTTTAAACGTGATTTTACATGGAAAATCAATTGTTCAACTCACTTTAATGTAAATGTATTTAAACATAAATCAATTTACACTTAACTCATTTTTCAGAAAAACCAAATTTACAAAATCAATTTTTGTCACAAACATGCAGTTACATTCAATATATAGTCAAACAATCTTAATTGTCTGAACAAGATGGGATTTGACAACTTGTATTTCAACTACGTAAAACATATTTAAATCACAAAGTTAAAATATGTATCGTTCTATCAAAATTGGACAGTTGAGATTTGTGATTGTGTGAGTGCATGTGATCCATATTTAATCAACATCATTAAAACTGCAAAAGTAGCTGAGGGTGTTGAAGTTAGGCTTCAATTCGGTGAAAAGGACGATTTTAGTTGAAAGGATTGACACACTTTGGTCCCGCAACCAAACTTGGTATTAATACAACAGTTATATCACCTTATAGCTTGGGGGATAACAGCTCTAAAACGATAGAATAGATCCAAAATCAACGCTAATGAGGAAACATTACAAATGTTCAATTCATGCCTGTTTGTGGTTAGGTTTACAAAATCATCATGGAGTCATATGCAAGTTAGTTACAAAAATCAAGTGCGTGTCTTAGAGGGAATAATAATACTAGTTTACTTGCACATGCTTTAAGACCCAATATATTAAAGCATGACTATGACATCTCAAATCAAATCGATTCATTTTGTTGACCATTTTTTTTCATACACATTTCAAATGTGAAAAGTCATAGGTCTTCCATTTTGAGATGATTGCGTAATTTGGTCAAGCAACAAAGTCAACCAAAAGATGTAAAAAACGACAACAAAATGAAAAGGAAAGAAAATATTTTTAAGAAAACAGCTGTCAAGCACCATGTTTTTTGAGTCGCTAGATTTTTTTTATTCAAAGAATACAAGAAAAAGAGAAAAGAATGTGGAAAAAAGTAGATCTATATTTGGAAGGAATTTACAGCTATCATCATATTGCAACTGTCAACACGTATTATGCCATAGTCGGCTAAGTAGTTTTCCCCTAACGCAAGGGTCCAAAATTTGGAAATGAATTTGCATCAGCATCATTGAACAGTGAAATAAGGCACCGAACCAAGAACTTTCGGTATCCACCTTGTACAAGAAACTACAGAATATCTTAACCAAATTACGCCTTTTTTATAAAGACACAAGGAGTCACCTTATTATAAAATTAAACACACACTTAAAAAAGTCCTTACCAAACCTACTAAATTAAAGCCCCTAATTGAACAAAATATTTGGGGCAAAGCCCACTCTAAAATTTATTTATTTGTGGGCCTAAAAAAAGCCCACTATAAAGGTAAAAAAAAAAATTCCGGTAAAAAAAAAAGTTTTTTGTTTTTTAAAGAAATATTTATAGAAATTTTGGCGCCTTTTGATTTTTTTATTTGTGGATTTGCATGAATGTGGACTTTTTAATCTTGTGAATTTTCAAGCCCCTTTACTATGTGGACTGGGGCCTAAACTTCAAAGCCCCATGATATTGACAACTCTAATTACTAACAAAGGTTTCCAGCACAAATTGACAAGCAAATATGCACTCATTTTTTTATTTTGCAAGATATTTTCATGGCTAAACAAAATGTAACATGATATACAACATTAAACTTTAATTAAAATCAGAACCAGAGGAGTTTGTGTATCAATTAACATAAAAACTAAATGAAGCATTCCTAAAGAAGAAACCAATTTGTTGATGATGATTTATGATGATGACATACAAGTGTTGCATAATTAAACAGAATCTGGTTCAGAAGCAGCTGCTTCTCGCTTCTTTGCAAAGTATTCATCGGCACGTGCAAGATTTTTGGCAACTGATGGCTTAACCCATTTCTTACGGCCAGGAATCACAGTGATGGAACAACCAGCAGACTCAAGTTTCTCCTTTGCTGATGTGGAAAAGGCACCAGCTTTTATTGTCAACTTCTTGCTTAGTTCTCCTTCACCCAAAACCTGCAACCAGAGCACAACAAACTATTATTTACATATTTCCTTTTTAAAAATATATTTTGTACGTGTTCTTGATCCATTGTGACAAAAAGCGTGGAACTTCGTGTTCAGTGCACAATGCATGATTAATTAGAAGCATACAACTTGCTTAATGGTAGCCCGTATAAGTTGTTTGAAATTGAAACTATGTTTTTTGCAATTATTTTCCTGAGTTTATGAGGAAACCAGAAGAGCTCTTTCAAATAATGACAATTGTAGCAACAACCACCACCATGCTTTTTCCCACTTGGTAGTGTATTATATGTTTACAGACAACGAATACAATAAAACTGAACCAACAAAATTCATGATGCTACAAGTAGTGCAGTAACTTTCCAGAACATGCTACAGTTTCTTTCAACCGCTAAATATCACTTTAGAAATGAATTACTAGCATTCGTAGATATGAATTTTTTTTGGTAAAGTTGTAATTACTTGTATGTGTATGTTAGAGTATCTTGAAGCATCTCATATGATTAATTTCTTATCTTTTAACACTCCCTCTCTAGTTAGTGTAAAATTTCAACACCTCCCCTCACACACTCATGACTGAATATTTGGAGCGTGGACAAACAAAGGCTTCCCAAATAGAGCTTTTAGAGCTAGGGCATTCTTTACCTTACAAACTAGTCTTTTTGGTTGAGTTAGGCCAAAATTCTAAATGATATTAGAGTATACTCTGAATACGCTGTTAGCCACCCATGTTTTCCACGAACCAAGATCAATAGCCTTGGGCATTAGGGGGTATGTTGGAGAAAATCTCAAGTCACAAGTTGCCTAGAGATATGACCCATAAAGCTTACCAAATTTGGATAGTTCTCATTTTACAAGTCAGGCTTTGTGGAGTTGAGCAAGTCTCAAAAATCTAAAAACTATGGTAGGAAAGCTGTCAATCTGTTATACCCTTTCCACTCCTTGTCTAAAAGAATTCTAATTGGTCGCGGATCCCCCTCCCATGATGCTCTAAATCCCCTCGACGCACCGGTGGCATGCTTCCAAGCATGTTATTTTCCTTCACGGAGCTTATAGGAAGCCATCTTCCGGTAAGGCTTTTTTCCGAAACTGAACCATGCAGGAGGCTGGAAGAGCAATTCTCGTTCTAAGTTGGTTGGAGGAGGGCCAACTGAAGACTCATAAGGGCCCAACTCTATCAAAATAACAAGATATATCTCCTTCAGCCTCTTCTTATATATAGACAGCACGCATTATTTCTCTAATAATCCTTGCTCCCACAAACTACAAGCTTAACTCAAACTCCTTCAACTAACAGGTGTATCAATACTCTCCTCTCAAGTTTCACCTTATCGTTAAGGTGAAAAAGATTAATAAACCACAACAGTATTGCTGCAGCTAGAATAAGGTATCAATTTGTTGAAAAGTTGAGTCCCAGTCATGCCATAGAACTCTTCGACACCTACATCCCACCTCTCAAACTTCGTCTTGCTCTACATCAATAATACTTGGCAATGTTCAGTATCTACCTCTTCTCATAAAGGAAGTCTTTTCCATTAATCTGCCTCACATCAATGCATGAGCCTATGCGGTCAGCCTCTTTGAAATACAATTCAACAATCCATCTTCATGTTTAGCAACAGCATAGGTCAGAATTTGAACGATGCTTCCCCACAACTTCATCTTCAAGCTCAATGTCACCCAAAGGTTGAAGTTGTGAGATTCTAAACATATTTGGCTTCATCTTTGCCTTTGATATCACCTTGGCTACTATCATCCTTAGTACAAGAACACACTTTTGGTGGCCTCGGCATTCAACAATGATGTGACACATGTTTCTTCCAGCTTTGTTCTTCATCGGTTCCACCCATAACGACCTCTTTTCCTTTTCATTCCACTTCTGTTAGGTTACCAGGTGGTTGACCTTGCAATCCTACTGTCCCCTGTTTGGTAATCTTTTTTATTCTCCTCTACCCTAGGCCGATCAACTTCCACTTCGATGCCATAGTCATTTCACTCCATTTCTTTTACCTTTCTTCTTACTTCTCCATTTTATATTCTTGAATTCTCTCTTTGCTCATTTCCAAACCGACCGACTCTTTTCTTCACCCATCTATAGTTTCTTCCAAATCAATCTCCTCCAATAGTGACCGTCCAGGGGTAGCTTCAATCTTGCCGTCCTTTCAAGAAAAACCCTTTTAAATATTCTATCTAGTAGCAGATGCAACAACCTGACCTGTATGTCAAATTGATCCTTGTATTAATGCACAAGCCCTCTTGCTTCATACCCAACAAAATACCAAATGGGTTGCGAATCATGGATGGCTGGAAACACCTAATAACATTATGACACATCACCCAAGTCGGGTTTTGGAGCATTGAAACAAAAACAAAGCTTGTCCTTCCATGGCTACACAGATGACTTATATTTCTCCTTCCAACACCTATTTCATATGAAAATACCTCCCAAACTTCTTGATCCAACACAGATGCATCTTCCCCAACTGAAATTACTTCCTCACCGTCCATGACATCCATGTGTGCCTTTATTCTTATTCCTGCCACATAATCTTCAATGATATACCCCCAACTCCTTGATGGAGCCTTATACCAATAGACAGAAATTGATATTTTAATTAAATGTACATTTAGGGAAAATTTCCTTGTATGGAAAACTACAGAACTTCAGAGGTCTGCAATCTTCCCTACTCCCTATATCCAAGGACCCGACTACACTAAAATGACAAGATATCTCTCCCTCTCAAGTCTCAGCCCTCTTCTTATTTATAGACAAAAGGCCTTATTTCTCTTGTTGAAAATATGTTTAGGATCTCTGTGATTATTATAGATTAACTATAGGCATAAATAAGAAAAAAATTTATCGTATTTATATTGTAATTATTTCTTTGAGCCTTACAAAACGGACTCCATTATGCAGTTGAGAAACACGGTTTCAACATCTCTAATATCCCAACATCCATTAACTAACTTTAACTCTTTCAACCAAAGAACCTCTTATATTCCAACTTTACAGTTTCAAATTCAAACCACAAATACAGCCACCAAAATATTATGTTTGAACTTACATACATATCATAAACAAACGACATATGTCTGAGCTCAACCAAAATTCTCTGATTAAAGGCATAATATGAAAAATTTAAAGAAAGTAGCTTTATTCACGATAGACAAGGGACCTCATATGAGAAGTCTTTCTTGATATATGGGGTACTAGGAAAATTATCCATCCTCATTTGTTTTTAAAAGTGAAACATCGTAATACCTCTAGACATCATGAAAACAATCACAGAAAAGAACACGTAACACAACAACTAAGGGAAAAAATTTAGATAGCCATAAACCAACAAGTAATTTGTACCTTCAATAGAAGTTTCCGTTCCCTTCCTGATGGGTTAATCACACGTTTCTCCGTCAGTGTCTCCAGAGACACCTCTTCCCCTTCTTGAAATCCAGCCTTTTCTATGTCTATCAGATTGATGTGGACATATTTCGGCAATCCAGCATGCATACCTTATTATGTTTTTTTAATAAAAATAAAAGAAAAGAAGGAACATTAAAACATGATTCCAAGCGAGATTTATGCATATACTAAATAAATTAAGAGAGATCCTACGAAAAAGAATGAAAGAAAAACCTTTGATACGATAATTGCTTTTGAAATGAAATCATGGAAGGATATAGAAGAATCAGGGGAAAAAATATACAATAAGTAAAGATGTCAGGCATAATAAGAACTGAGGAAGCTTGGTATAATCCATAATGCCATGATTCTCTTGAGACAATAATCACCATTTCAAGATGTCAATAAAGGGAATCTACTATAATTTATATACAACATCATATCCGTCCCCTGTAATAGGCATACTTCATGACTTTCAAATGTGATGCAAGCACGCAACAAGTATACGTAATCAATCTGCAACCAGGAATCACAACTCTCATCTAACCATTGTTTTTTCCTACTAATGATGTTGCTACAGGTAACATCTTTCTTGATCACTCCCTAACAGTATGATCCTAATATAATTCAACAAAATCCATATAAACTCCATGTGAAGCATTATGATGCTACGGACAATTCAACAAAACATGGTAAAAAAAGGGTAACCTATTAGTGCATCAATTATATTCAATCTTGTATTTCTAAGATACTGCAAATTTCATGAATATCTGACTTTCAACTCAAATTGCATCTCTAACATTTGCACAAAAGTTCCCATTTGGTAGTAAATAGACTAAAAATTAACTTATTAACAAAATGTACAATACACACGTTTGAACATCATTTCTTATTACATTGTGAATCAATCATAAGCGCGATAATTAAAAACGTTATTTTCAAAATCCGTAAACAACAAATTCCAAGAATAAAACAAAAGGTAAATTCCCAAGTGTTGTGTAAGAAGGGATACCTCCTGCAATTCCTCTAAGTTTGGGCAATCGTCGATAAAGCGGCATTTGACCACCTTCAAAACCTCTCATGATACCAGGTCCAGATCGAGATTTTTGACCTCTCATTCCAAAACCACAACTGGCTCCTTGTCCTGCAGCTATACCTCTTCCCTTTCTCTTTGCTCTCTTTCTTGAACCCGGTTGTGGACCCAAATTGTCTAACCTAAAGCGAACATTTTCACCGGCTGGTTTCACGGAAGAAGAAGCAGAAGCAGAAGCAGAAGCAGCCTTATTAACGACAGAAAGTCGAGGTCTTGTTCGCTGAATTTTGAGACATGGACATAGATATGGTTTTGCTACCAAGGTTTTCACATTTCCCTACAAATATAAATTCAATGGTGAAATTGTGAATTGAGTGAGAAAATGAAATAGAAATATTTACCTTAAATGGAGAAGCGAGAGAGGGTAACCAAGAAACAGGAATAAGAGAAGCAGCAGCACTCATGTCTCTCTACTCTGTCTATCCGTTCTTCACTCTATCAAAATGGAACAGACGGATAATATTGTTGATACGATAAATAAACCCCCTCTCTACCCCCCCAACAATCAAATAACGGTCTAGATAAGATTACAGCACTTTATTATATTTTTCCTCATAAAAATTAATTAATACTGCTATATTATACCAGTAGAGAATTATTTTTTTCCCAAGAGAAATGTTATTGACAAACTCTCTGTCAAACTCTTTTAAACACACCGTCTTACATGAAGCCACGTCATCTATCTAATTAATAATGTTACTGGTTACCGGTTGTCCCCCTTTAACAGGGTTATTTATTTTATTTTATTTTTTCCTTATTATTTGTTCAACTGCTCTCACACGTATATAAAACTTCAGTGAAATCATCTCTTCTGCAAACTACTTTACTACTTCACGACAGAATAACAAGAATATTCTAAAGATACCAGCACATCAAACTCCATCTTTACCCTGCAATTGACAATATTCTCCTTTTCATTTAAATTGGGAAGTAGTGGTTTGGTTGGGTCACTTGAGGAACCAAATATAAGTGCTAAAAAACATACACCAATTGAGAAATATATAGGACAATAATAACGTGAGATGAGATTCAATTGTCGTATAATTCATAAAGGAATGGAGCAAAATGGCAAAATCACCCAACAAGACACAACCCCTAATAGAGGAATAATTGTAAACGAGCACTAGTGCTAATAAATGTATAAATAAGAAATAAGAGATGAATGACAATTTACAAGTGATTTACATTCTATCTTTGGAATTAGGATATTTGTTATTATGTTGAGTGGTTCAGCCCCACTCTAAAGTTGTTGGGAGTTTTTTGGTATGATATGATGTGCTGATTTTTTAGCTCTCAAGACATTAAAAAGAGGATGAAGTATCCGGATTGGTGAACTCTGCTTAATATGTTTGAGTTGTTGCTAGGCTCTTAAGTTTGTGATTGAATTTTATCTTAAGTTTGTGGAGATATTACTAAAGGAGTTTAAGTTATTAGGTGGACTGATAGCAACAGCTTGATCATTAATTTTACTTATCTAGCTAATATAAATTTCTATATAGGGAGAGAATCTCATAAGTATTTCTATCTTTGCTTTTGGAGGATTAATGTACTGGTTTATGAAACACGGATACTCCTCGATTAAGCGTGTCTCGGTGTCAGACACGTGTCGATTTTTGACACCGGCACATATAATTATATTGAATTATGTGATGTTTACAAATTATTATCGGTGTTCATGTGCTTGTGTTCGTGTTTTTCTAGTTTCTGTTATGTATTTGTGCTTCATAGGTATTGATTAATTTTGGTTTTTTGTTTTCATCGAGCTTTATTGAGAGATAGACATGTAAAGAGAGTGTAATTGATGGTTGTATCTTTGCACTTTATATAATCCTTGCACATCTTGTGTTTGGGTTAGTTTATTAATAAATTTTGCCTTCTAAAAAAAATATTTAAAAACAAGTGAGTAACATATTTTTTAGACTGATAACATATTTTTATTCGAGGCCAAGCTTGCAAAAGCTGCCAAAAGCAACAAAACAAAAGCGCCGCCCATACGCGTAATGCCTCGGAAAAACACCGCCAAACTGAGCAGAAACAACAACCAATAAACAAATCTAGTTGATCATCATATCAACATAGCTAAATCCTAATAGGTCTTTTATTTAAAGAAAACCACATCAGTAAAATAAAAGGTTCATAAACTGGTACATAAAGAT
>Ga0228710_1013092_pt1 | contig 10025 bp, 10 predicted proteins | sample MedpolnodulmetaG_FD_177995 | JGI IMG/M metagenome (GOLD analysis project Ga0228710, IMG submission 177995) | Root nodule microbial communities from Medicago polymorpha collected in Santa Monica, California, United States - pink nodules | ecosystem: Host-associated > Plants > Roots > Nodule... | reverse complement strand
AAAAAAATGTTAGAAAAAAAAAAAAAAAAAAGAATAAACATTTGGTAACATAATCTTGAATAAAAAAAATGAAATAGTGTGATCAACGATGACAACTACTTCGTTAATTAAGAAAATAAAAACGACGAGAACCACAAAATGAAACCATACATGACATAATAACGCTCACTCAAAGGAAAAAAATGAAAGGAGGATATCAACAGTAACACATATTGATGAGTGAAGTGGGGGAAATGATGAAAGAACATATATAATGAGAGTAAAAAGAGTCTCAAGAAATCTCAAGTCTTTGTATGAGATTGCTAGTTTTAAAATTTTCAACTAAAAAGTCTCACAAAATCCATTCTACCAAGTAATTCATTGAAATCTATACGTTTTTTTAATACCAAGAGACAATTTTTAAGGTGTGAAATTTTTTGATTGAATACCACGGGATTTTGTTGGACTCTTTAAAAGATCATGAAAATTCTAATGGAATACCTCCGAAATTATTTTAATCTTTTAAAATCATGATTGAATACCTTAAAAATTTTCTATAACCAAAATGTCTTTTAAAATCTTTCGAAATCCCAATTCAATACACCTTTAAACTTAATAATATTTTATTTAAGGTCAACAATGTGACAACAAAGATTAAAGAATTTGTTTTAGTGTCGATTAAAAAAGAGTTGTTAATTTTTATTTTTTTCGAATAAAAAAAAGAGTTGTTAATTGAAACTGATTACGATAATTTAATGAATGAAATTGCATCCAAAAAAGTTCGAAAATAGAAATTTTGAATAAAAATATTACCAATTTGAAATAATAAAAATATTACCATTTTGAAAGAAAGGATTAGAATAATAAGCATTAGTTTGCTAGTGCGATTCTTAATCACCAATTCACCATGGATACTGCTACATGAGCATATATTCAAAATTTAAATAGGTAGGTATAGTTCTAAAATTCTTTGAACAACATTTGATTAAGTAGATATATTTCTAAAATTCTTTGAACAACAATTAATTAACTAGGTATATTTCTAAAATTCTTTGAACAACACATATGATCTTTACACAAATATAACACTCCTGATTAGTAAACTATAAATTAGATGACCCCCATTTTGCCATAACGGGTAGAGAACCATGTGATTGATAAACCTGAGTTGAATATCATTTTGTCAATTTTCATTGTATTCCCACACACTTTAGACATGACTAATATATGGATTATTCCCTCAAAATAAAAATAAAAGGATTATATAAAAAATAATAGTCACAATAAAACATTGTTTACATATATTTGGTACTAAAAAGCATTTTTGACAATTCTTATAGTAGGGGATAATGGTTTTACATCTATTTAGTACTAAAAAGAATCTTCTCATTAATTAATCATAAACACTTTGTTTTGAATATGAAATTTAGGTTTAATGTCCCTTTTTGTTTACATTACGTAGTCAAATTGAATTATTAATATTAATTATAATATAATTAAATATAGGATTTTTTTGTACTATAAAAATAAATCATAACCATTGTTACCTTCACACAACCACTAAAACATCAATTGAAGTGATAACTACCATGTTTATTGAAATGAAGAACCTTAGAATAGCTATTTTCTTCATATTTTGCACATTTGCATGTCTAGCTATGTCAAGCACAGTGCTAGAATCATCTATTGCTGCTGCTAAAACAAAACACGAGCAATGGATGAATGATTTCAAGCGCACTTATGCGAATGATACCGAGAAGGAGAAAAGGTTCATGATTTTTGCAGAAAAGTTGGAATACATAGAGAGGTTTAACCGTGATGGGAATGAGACTTATAAGTTGGGTCTGAATCAGTTTTCAGATTTAACAGATGAAGAATTTGTTTCATCATATAGTTGTGCCACTCTTGAAAATGAATTACTAGAGTCATCTATATTCAATACAAGTGAAATTCTAACTACCGATTCACCTAAGGTGCCTCCAAAAAGAGGAACTCCACCAAGCATTCCTTCAAGGCCTCCAAAAAGAGGAACTCCACCTAGCATACCTTCGAGGCCTCCAAAAAGAGGAACTCCACCTGGCATGCCTCCAAGAGGAAGAACTCCACCTAGCATCCCTGATGAAGTTGATTGGAGATTAAAAGGAATGGTCACCACTGTCAAGAACCAAAACAAGCCAAAATATTGTGGTAATATAATAGTCTCTTGCATTTTCTTTGATTATTAAACCGCATGTATGATGATATCCATGATTATTCCATAAAAAAAATTATGTAGTATATTTCTAACACGAATTAAAAACAAATTCTAAGTACTTGATCAAATTCCCATCAAAAACATTAATTAATATATTGTGCGATTGATTAATCTGTTTTAAATTACAGGAAGTTGTTGGGCATTTGCCACAACGGCAGCGGTAGAAGGAATTATGAAAATTAAAAACCATGGCGAATTGAATGCAATGTCTGCACAAGAATTGGTCGATTGCGTCCAAGCGAACAGTGGGTGTCGTGGAGGCAAGTTATCTAACGCTATTAAGTACATTGCGAAAAATGGGATATCAAGTGATGCCGAATATCCGTACAGAGCTGAAAAGTTCCCATGCAATAGAGAAAACAAACAAAGTGTCGCAAATATTAAAGGTTTTGGAAAAGTAAAACCAGGTGAACATAACCTACTAGAAGCTGTGGCACGACAACCCGTCGCAGTTTACATTGATGTTAACAAACGCGACTTTAGAGACTACACCGGAGGAATATATCGTACCGGACCATGTGGACCTAAGGAGGAACTCAAATTTGACCATGCGGTTGCAGTAATTGGCTACGGAAAGGAAGGTCAAGATGAGTTTTGGTTGATTAAGAATTCCTACGGTGATGCTTGGGGAGAGAAGGGTTACATGAAATTAAAAAGGGAAGGTGCTTCTCCTTATCCTGTTTGTGGCATTACCATGAAAGCTTCTTATTATCCCACTGTTGAGTAAGATTTTATATCGGTCTAGCATATGTGTTTATGATCTTCAATGAAATCATGTAATAATAAGAGGAATTTATAATAAGTATTATTGAATGTCATGTTTAGTTTTCTTTTAATATCGTTGAGTGTAGTATGTAGTCCATGATCTACCTACCTACATACATTGTCATGATTACAATTGAAGATATTATTTGCATCAAAATTCTTCTAATCTTGCCTATCAAAAAAATAAAATAATAATTCTAATTTTGAAAGTAAATGTTCAAGTACAATCGCATGAATAACATACTTAGTGATCTTACTATATTTAATCACCATCCAAAGCAAACATTTCAATGTTAGGTTTGCCCTTGTTAGTCTCCTTGCATTTCTTCTTTGAATCATTAGGAATATTATCAATACAAGCCAGATAATGAATGGTTTGGAACAAGGTACAAAACTAAGAAATTTATAGAGTAAAATATATTAATGAAATTATTTGTCATGGTTGATATTTCCTAAGTATAACCAGAGAGATCGTGTTGGTTTTTCCCGTTACTAAAGTTTGATTTCCCAAGTATAAACTGAGAGACCGTGATGATATGTAAGTATATAGGAAAATTCTATGGTGAAGTCGTAAAAATGACTTTTCTGATGAAGTTAACATTATAACATTAAAATTGTAGTGAGTAACACCCCACTGTTTGTACAGTGGTATCAAAAGTTTAGTCCTCATAGTATCATCAATTTATCAGATTAACAAGACTACACTTAATCTAATTTTATCCTACCTTGTTTTAAGTGTAACACCCCACAAAGTGTAACACTCAAGACTATCACATAATATCATCAAATCTGTTTGCATGTTAAAGATGTCAACGATAAAATAGTACATGTAAGTCCAAGATGTTGCAAGCATTACTAGATGAATTACTATTGATCATTAATCAGTAATCAACAATTTAAAAATGAATCAAACATTAAAATTAAAATTAACTTTTTCAAAAAAGTCAGTTTTTTGACTGCACCATAGAAGCTCCCATTTGGATTTTGTCGAAAGGTCGTATTTCAATAATATAAATGAATCGGTGAATAATTGGATAGAAGACTTTGTCTTGGAAATGGATAAAAGCCAAGATGATTGTGTTCAATTATTCGTTAAGTCAATGGATTTTAAATCCATTGGAGTGCTTGTGATTTGTTAGTTTCTAGCTCTTTTGAGAGTATTGGCTCAGAGCTTCTTTGTTTCATTGGTGATATCGGCACAAGGAGTTTTTATATATCGAAGCTTTTCTACAACTAATTTGACGAAGGTTATGAGATTTTACCAGACTCTTATAGGCTAGACATCAGAGAGGAAGAGTGAAACTATAACTAATATCGTAGGATTCAAACACACAAGGTAAAATAAGCATTAAAAGTGATTAGTAATTGCAAGACAATTGGGTCAAACAATATACTTATTCAATTGTGAAAAAGTCTAAGAGATAGAGAAATTGTGTGGCTCACCAAACTTTTTGACAAGATTATGAGGACAGAAAAAATGTTGGATGAGTGGAGAAGAAGCACTTTAATTCTAATATATATGAACAAGAGGGGTATACAAAATTGCGTGAATTATAGAAAAATTAAACTAGTATTTTATTATTATTATTATCACCATCCTCGTCATCATCATTATTACTATCTTAAAAATATAAAAGAAGAGCAGTCCTGCAGGCAAATTCTAGCAAAAACCCTAAGCAAATTCCTTCCCAATTTAACTAGCAGCTCATGTGGAGGGAAAACCCTAGGGTTTAAATGGGGAGATTTACTTTGCTACCCTTCAGGCCATGTGCAAGTGCCTTGGGAACCAAGTTGCTTGCTATGTGAAGGAAATCTGTATTGGTAAATGGGCACACGCTAACTAAGCTTTTGTAATGATGGTTGTGGGATTAAACCATACACTTGGCTGAGGAATTGCATTGGCATTTTGAAATGGACGCCTGATGTTGCCTTAATTTACTACCAAGGATTTAGGCATACACTTGGCAGAATGTTTGGTTTGCATTTGAGATGAATTCATGAGGAAGACATGTTCTTTTCTCTATATAAGGGGAGCTCCTGCCTTCGCAAATCGCAACACATCAACCACACTTCATCTCTTGGAACAAAAGTAAGCAATGGAGAATTTTGGAAACTTCACAATGTATGCGAAGGACCGTGAAGCTGCTGGTGCTACGTGCTTGATCAAAGGTATGTTTTTAAAAGCATTTGTCTGTTGAGTGTTTTGTTGTAGGCTGGTGTTAATTTGCTTTGTTGAAGTTCTTATCTACGTGTTTATCATAGCACGGTTTATCTCATGAATTGTGAGTTATTAATTCCTGGAATGTTTGAATCAAAAAGATCAGGTACTGAGTGGTGCGTGTGTGTTGTTTTCCATAGTGGTGTTGTTTATTCCTTAAGTTGGAACTGTGTGTTTGTTATTCTCTAAGCTTTGTGTATCTGTTTTGTTGTGTGTTATGGCAGTTCAAGGCAATGCTGGTGGGGAGATTGACAAACATGTTATGAAGGACTTGGTTAGTCTTCGGATATTTCATATGGAGTACGACATATGCTCTGTGAGTTGGTTTGCTTGCTACTGATTAATTCATCCTTGCGTATGTTATATGTGCTACAATAATGATGTGTTTTTAGTCGTGTGTTTGGTTGGTGTGATGGTTGGTTTTAAGTGTTTCACTTGATTTTCTTAATCTTTCGTTCTGATCCTAACCAAAAGTAATCCATGATCATCAATCATTTATGCAGCGTAAGGGAAGGCTGCTTGCTTGCTTTGCAAGAGCTTTTGGTTTACAGGTTGGGCCATATGTTATGCTGCGCGATCATAACCAGAATGAGATTGAGGTTGCAATTGAGAAGAGGGGTGGGAAAGTTTATTTTGCTGATGGATGGGCGTTTTTGAAGACCTTTTACGGCATACTGGCCGGTGCTTGGGTCACATTCATATTTGCCAACCGACATCTTTTTCTGATTGAGGTCAGGAATCTCTATGGAGGTGAATTGGAATATCCTCGCCTTGATCCTCTTCTCAAGATGATGCTGGAGACCCAGGGTGCCAAGGACTATCGAAAGTCCTTTGTGAGATATGGTTCTAATGTTATTTTCCTTCCAACTGTGTTCTGTCACACAATGGTCAAGCAGTTAACTTCTGAGGATGTTACCTCTGGAGTCTTGGTGGGTGGAGATTTTTTTCCTATAACCTTGCTTTTGTATGATACCTGTTTGGATCTTTTACTTGATGTGTGTTTTTCTATGTGTTTCCAGAAGCTGAGTTGGCTAGGATTCTGTCAATCTGCACTCCCTGCCGAGCCATCCGAGATAACGCTTATTGACTACCTTGGCTATCCTTGGAAACTGGTGATGGAGTTTGGGCCCGATGGAGATATGACATGTCTCTTTAAGGGTGCGTGGCAAGATGTGTGCATTGCACGTTTACTGGTTGAAGGATCAAGTGTGAAGTTTGGTGTCACAGAATCCTCCAATAACAATGTGATGTACCTCTGCGCACCTCGGATGTTGGTCTTGAAGACCATGCTCCCGCCATCTGCAGGTTCCGGAGGAAATGGTCCATCCTATCGATTTGAGCAGTATCTCTGGAAGAATTAGTCTTTCTTAATGTCTTGGTTTGTCTTCCCGCCGGGAAAATGCTGTCGTCTTCGTGAATGTGTGTCTGTTGTGTTCTCAGTTGTGCTGTTGTTATTGTATGTGTACTTTTTATCGTGTCTGTTGTTCGGTTTATAGGCGACGAGTCGATTAGCGGACGTCTTATTATTAGTAGCTTGGTGTTCAAGTAAGTTTGGTGTATTGATTATGTACTATGTAATCATTATTGTTCTTATGAATGAAAACTCCGTGTGTTTTTGTTGTTAGTATATCAATGTGTGACTATAGTTCTTATTCTCTATTTTTGTTTGAGTGCTATGTCTTTGTTGCATCTATAAGAATTTATTTGTGATCTAGACTCTTTACAAAGTCTATTATAATTGAATTAGTGGATGTGTATCTCAGATAAACCTATAGTGTTGCATGATTGTGTGAGTAAATATGGATAATTGAAGATGAGGGCATGGCAGGTGATAATGCTGCACATAGTTAAATATATTGAGACTTTTTGATTATGTTGCAATGGATTAAAATCTTGGAATTGAAAGTTTGTGGCGGTAAAATATTCCATTTAGACTTCATGCCTTTTATTGGTTTTTCCCTGTTATGTGTCATGGTAATTTATTTTTGACCATAACTTCAATTATGCTAAAATATGATCAAAGATAAAAAAATTGCACATTTGATTCCTTCACACTTATACCGGGCTTTTTAAGGTATTCTGTGATATTTGTCCAGCATTTTAAATCCAAGGACATTGAGAGAGATCGAATTCCTAGATGGGAGTATTCATTTTAATCTTTGTGGCAATGCATGCTTGAGATCATTTTATCAATTGATTGATCCACTCAATCCAGGCATGCGGTTGCCAAGTGTCAAGTTTAAAATGCCAACAAGAAAACTGTGGCTCCCAATGGAGTTTTATTGGTTGTGGATTAGATGGAGTGGAGTGTTGCAGCAAATATTGCCTAGAGCTCCGTGTTTGCTTTTACTATGAATCCCAATGGACTTGTCTGGGAAGGAGGGTCTGCACAAATGGACTTTTCTACTCTCTTTATTAGATATGGTGGCTCCATGATTAATTATGTCTTTGTGTCAGATAGGAAGTTGTGCAGATGGGGTGGTATGTGAATCACTTTTCACCTTTATTGACATGTTTGGTTGTTCACCGTGTTTGTGATCTGTGCAGGCCACTGCTGTAGATGCTCATTTAAGAAGGCTCATTAAGGTTTCCCATAGTTCTCACACTTTACCAAGGCTCTTAAGATGGACCGTGGCAACAATAGGGACTTGGCAGTTGGTGCTAGACATGCTGCAGAAGCTTTGGTCTCAATGAAAAGTAATGTATGAGCAATGAGTTATTTACAGATTGAGATATGCTTGCATTGTTCTGGTATATATAAGTTAAATAACAAACACTGATATGACATGAATTTTGCATTATCAGGGCTCATGAACTTTGACATGGATATGTCGTCTGCCAGTGAGGAGGTGCTGATGCTGGACTCATACATCTTGGAATTTGATATCACAAATGTGAGGGCCGTTTTTTTATAGTGTGATATGTTGTTTGGTTCATTTGGTTGTTCAGAGATATGTGGTGTGTCTGTGGATATAACACCAAATATGTGCTTGCAGGCTGTTGCTAGGTTGCCCAGGTGTTTTGGAAGGGACTATGGCATGCATATTGAAGAATTTGTCATGCTTTGTGATCCTAAGAATAATGAGGTGGAGGTTCAGGTGGAGATAAAAAACAACAAAGTATTCTTCAAGAATGGGTGGTTTGGATTGAAGGATTTCTACAACATCGATATCGGTGCTTGGGCAACCCTCACCTATGAGAACCCGCGTCTTCTGAGGCTGAGCTTGAAAAATAGGTATGATGAGGAGGTTGACTATCCTGATTGCACTCCTCCGATAATATCAAGGCTTGACCGTGGATTGTGCCGTGGTCGCAAATCGTCATTCTGTGAAGCATATGTTGTGGAATTGTCTGCTGCTGATATTGCCTCCGGATTTTTGGTACACGTCTGTTTAGTTGTTTGGTCGTATCCTATTGAAAAAATTGCATCAGATATTCATATTGTTTGTTTATTCATCTTTGTAGGTTTTGCCTTGGGCGGGATTTTGCCAGAAATCGTTGCCAGGCGAGGGAACAGAGATCAAAGTTGTTGATTATTTGGGATTCGCTTGGAGGTGCTTCTTTCAGATTGTTGAGGAGGACGGTGGCTTGGTGTGCAAGATAGGCGGTGCGTGGGGGGCTATTTGCAGGGCACGCAGGTTCGCTGAAAAGGATCCGTTAAAATTGGCTGTGACAAAAGAGTCTGATAACAAAACTGTCTACCTGAGGTATCTCCCTATACGTTGCAGGCACAAGGACATCATCAAGCCGTCAGATCGTGTTGTTTGTTTTGATTCTGCTCTCGCTGGGTTTCCCTCAAGAGGTTTGGATTTATGCTGCGTGTTGGTATACTGTGTTGCGATATGTGCTCCTTTGGTTGATCGGTTGTCCGTGTTGTTGTTGTCTTAGGGACGGCTATGCAGGTCACGGGTGAATTTTCTATACAAGAGATATATAGGTTGAGGAGCTATGTCGTTGAGCTTGATCCCACAATGGTGAGTGATCTTCCTCTTTCAGGATAAGACCGTGATATTGTTGTATTGGGTTCTCTTTATGCCTGACAATCGTGTCGACTGTTTCTGTTATATGTGCATATTATTGTCGTTGTTTGGATGTTTGTCGACGCACTCTATGTATAGCTGTGTCTGAAAACCACATGACAGTGTGTGTATAACAGGATTTATGTTATTAAAGGTGCTGATTTATTGCGATGTACTCATTGCAAGGGTGTTGTGGTTTTGCTCGGGGTATCCATGTCCTTCATATGTGAGTCGTCTTGTGAGTTCAATGAACTTGGAAATAGGGTGCTAAACGTTCCTGGATCTTTGAGGTTTAAGCAGCTGATCTTATGTGATTGGAAGGTGGGGTCACATTTGTTGCTTACCCATCTCTGCCGTGCGTTGCCGCGTATTAGCTATGTTATGACAACAAGTCTTTTTCTTGAGTTGCTGCGTTTGCATTGCGCAGCGGTTAAGTTGTCGCCTGCCTGACCTTATCATGCGTATGATATTGTGATGGCTTCGTCCGAAGCAGATAATAGCCATCATAGAATTATGGTGTCTTGGTTTTTATTCGTGGTTGCACGGTGTGTCTAGGTTTGTGTGCGTTTTTGTGCACTGTATTGCTTTGACTAGGAGAAACTGCAAGATGCACTGAATCGTTTAACTTATATGTGACTACTGGATCTATTTATTTGTGTGCGTGTTGATGAATTTCAGTTTGTGTCAATGTCAGGTGAAGGCGAGAATGCCATCATGTTTTGCTAAGGAGTGCGGCTTGCACATTGATGAATATGTGATGTTGCACGATCCCAACAAGAATATGTTTGAG
>Ga0228710_1013088_pt1 | contig 10028 bp, 2 predicted proteins | sample MedpolnodulmetaG_FD_177995 | JGI IMG/M metagenome (GOLD analysis project Ga0228710, IMG submission 177995) | Root nodule microbial communities from Medicago polymorpha collected in Santa Monica, California, United States - pink nodules | ecosystem: Host-associated > Plants > Roots > Nodule... | reverse complement strand
TAAAAGCAATTAAAAAAAAAAAAAAAAAAAAAAAAAAAATTAAAAAAAAAAAAAAAAAAAAAAACAAGAACCCAAGTTTAATTTTTTATTGGGGAGTGAAAAAATGATAAAAATCCAATTTTTTTGATTTTGAAGTAGTTACCTTTTGTTTCTAACAGAAAGAAAAAACAAATTTTTCTAGGTGAATGGATCTTCAAATGCAAAGAATGGAAGACAGAGAGAAATGAGTATGCGAATTTGAAGCAAAAGTTGAAACTTTTTTTCTTCAGTTGAGTTGAGTTGAGCTGTGAAGACTTTCTGAGAGTGAAATGAAAGCAATGCTGAAATCAAATCTAACCAATTTTTTTGGATCCAATCCAAAGTTTTTTATTTCTTATTTTTTTGACAATTGTTTTTTGTTATTATTACATGTCAATGCTATTATGTTTTTATTAAAGGCTTGATTACACTTTTGGTCCTCGCATTTTGATCAGTTTGCGAAAATGGTCCTGCCTCTTTCAAATCGAACAAAACCATCCCTAAACTATCATATTTTTGCAGTTTTAGTCCTACCTCCTATTTTCAACTCCAGAAACGCAAAGAAATGACAGTTTTAGACCTACCCCCTATGTTCATGGCGGGTTATTATAATATAATATTACTCCTAATATCTACATTTCTGAAGACTTGATAACACTTTTTTCATAATCTGTGAGATATGATCATTAGTCTACCCACATAATAGTCTATATGCTTAATGTTATCACACTTCACAATAAAGCTTGATTACAGATATTTTAAGAATAATGTCCTATAGTTTAATCGGGTCTCAGGATTAAGTTACACTCTCTAAAGTGGTAATAACAAAACATTTTGGTTTCATACGTAACAGCGTAATGATGACATTATCCATGGGCTTTTAGCAAATGACGCTAATTAGTTAGCGAAAGCTGATGGGTTAATGGGCTTACAATGTTCGTGTGGACGAGTAGAGACACTACTACATTGCTTTGTTGTGATCGAAATCCTTTTCAGCACTTCAAGAGGTAACAATTACATCACTGATCTTGTCAAATTTGTAATGATCCTAGGAAAAGAAATAAAAAAATAATAATTTCCACTGCCTTTAATTATCATGATTTCCCTTCAGTTTGTGCATTGTATGCCACATCATTTTTGGCTCACTAGATGTGGAGGAAGATTTAGAAAAACTATATAAAAAAAACTATTAAAAATACCTAGATACAGCGGCGAAGCTAGCACAATTTTTACGAGGGGGCCAAATATAAAGAAGAAATAAAATATATTTTAAAATTAATATATTAAACTTAATTAATAAGTAAAATAAATTTACAATAATTTTTACTTATATTTAATGAAACGATAACGAAGAAAATAAAATCTAACAATAACTATTTATAAAAGTTGCACTCTATGAAGTTTTAACAAGTCAAATTTATTTATAATTGACACTAAACTAAATAGATTAAAAGTATTTTCTTAAAATCATCCCTCTTTAAACCAACAAAATTGTTTGGAGTAACCAAATAATATATTAATGAGATAGCTACATTCAAAACTATACTAATTATGCAAGGTTTATTTTTCTTTTGGGGTAGCCAATGCTACCCCATTCATATGAAGGGATTCGCCCCTGCCTAGATACTAATGAGCTGGATCAAAATATATTTTATGAGAAAACATTTTGGCGTAATTTGATTCTTGTAACTAACTCACTTACTCGATAAGGTTTGGTTAAGGATTAGTTGTTCTTCTATTTCTTCTTCATTTATTACACTTAAAATTATATATTTTTTAAACAAAAATGTGTATTTTAAATAACTTAGAAACACATTAAAATTCTTTAAAAAGAAAGATATTACATGATGATGTGTATATATGATATCACTTAGAACCTTAATATTTCAGTGAAAAATAATAAAAATCACAATTAATAACGACAATATTAATAGAATTCAGTCAATAAATCACAATTAACATTTTATCTGAAAGAAAGTCACAGAAAAAAAATGTACTACTAAACATTATACACTATAGCCATGTCTCAAGGCAACATACAATGCCTCATAATTGAATAGTAGTCTTTTCGGAATGAGGAGACATACACTCTCATAATTTTGTTCTGCCTAAAATCACACTGGCTAACAAATTACATATGAATGATTGACTGAGAAATAAAAAAATAAAAAATCTAATAATCATTCGTAATTAGAATCAGTTTCTGGATATTTGAACCTAATCCCCAGAAGCATCGCGTTAAAAGCGAGGGGATTAGGTTCATTATACGCAAGCTCTTCAATCGGATATTTTGTGCCAAATGGAATCACCGCGATAAAGTTTACACCCCTTTCCTGATAGGTTGCTTCAAGCTCCTCTACTGTCCTGATTTGAATTTCAGGCCTATGCTTGGTACCAAGAATCACACGCGGGTGAAGAATTCTGTCAAACCTTCCTTGGCTTCGATTGTTTCGAAGGATCTCTTTTTGGATTGTTTCATAGCAGGTGTCGGATATCTTCTCGGACACAACGAATTGGACTAGCGGGGATTTTCCTTGCAACACAAACTTGTTCCACAAAACTCTGAATGAAAACTCGGATTCTACTGTCAACGTTTTGTACTCCTGATTAGCCATTATGTCCTGGCACTACCTTTTCCTCACTCGCTGATAGTAGCGCTGAATATTGATATGAATTCTTAAAGACTAAAAGAAAGACAGAGAACAGTTTATTAACTTTAAAAATAAAATGCACTGTAAGAAGAAGAAGAAGAAGAAGATGAAGATGATGATGATGATGATAAAAGAAGAACAAGAAAAGCATTTTAAGAATTGTTCCAAGTATTGATGATAAACATAACAGAAAACTCTTAATTTCATATGTAGAATGCATTTTAAGAAGATGATAAGAAGTTACGATGATGATGATGATTATAATTTAGCACAATCACTTACCAAGAATTGTTTTCTTTGGAATTTTCTTGTTCTGAAGAAACTGAGCGGTGAATTTGATTGAACTAGTGAAATAACTTTGTGCTGAATTTGAAAAAAGTGCTATATATACTTGTTTGTCAACTAGAAAATAATATTAACGGACACACATTCATCATCAACTATAGGTAGTTGACTGTGGCTCACTTCGAGTATTTTGAATTTCAATTAACATACTTCAAAATAATAATAATAATAATAATAATAATAATAATAATAAAAGTGTTTTTGTTATTATTTTATGAATGATTAGTGTCTTAGTCTTATTATTATTTTCATCCACTCCCTCTTATGTAAAACGAGTTTCTCTTATATGTAATTTAATTAGAATGCAAGGAGTTAATAAGATTCATGACGTTAGAATAGTCTTGGAAGTCTAGCTTGGAGAAGCAACATTGTTTCTATAATTAGATTAGATTCTCTCATTGGCTTGAGAGAGTCATCGCGTTAGGAGGCCATAATCATGTTATTTTGTATAATTGTTATGCATGCTTGAACGATTGAAGTGTGAATATATATGATGTATAAGCTGTGGTGAGGTGAGATCAGGTAATATATTAAGTTTAATGTTTTCCAAAAGGATAACACCCTTCAAGACTAATATCGAATGTGTGGGCTTGCCTCCGTCAGGCACATGTTCTATACTAGTAAGTTGAGATGCGATAATCTCATTTACCCGATTGTTATTCTTTTGGGTGTGTTTGTTTCAAGGATTAAATTTACAATCCTGAGAATAACATTCCCTGGAACATTACTCCTAGGAATCTTAATCATATCAAAGTGTTTGGTAATTAATTTAGTTTCCCAGAAATATTTTTAAATATATTTAATTTATAATTTAAAAAAAAATAAAAGAGTTAAAATATATACCGTGAGAGTGGGAAGTTATGAGTCGTTACCTCTTATTCTCATGGGAATAAAAGATTCTCATACTTTAACATGGAAATAACAAGTGGAAAAGTCATATGTAAATTTTATTCCTAGAAATAAAATATACCCATACTGCCATGCTTAATTTATGAAAACTTGAAACAAACATGGGAACCAAGGATTCCCAATATCACCACTTAATTTGTCATTGTTTTTTCCACTTCTTTAATCCATTCATATTTTGTACCATAACTTCATACTTCCGTTCAATTTTAATACTATCGATCATTATAACTACTACCACCGTATTATCGGTTTATTCTAGTTTATACCTTCTTAATTAACTTATAACATTAGACTCTTAAAATACTCGAAGAAATTACTCTCATAATTTTCAATCCACCATGAAGTGCACGTCTATATCTTTCTTGACTTCACCTTCTACTTCTTAAACTACTTCACATTTTAGGCTCATCACTAATTGGAGGTATCACTTCTTATTACACCTAAACACACTCCTTAATGTAGGTATATTAGTCTATGACCCTTACTTTTACTTCTCACTCTTACGTCTTTCTTAAACTCATTATTGTTTCAATGATGTTCAGAGTCCATAGAAAGAATCGTGCTGAGATTTGTCAATTCATTGTCTTTTTTAAGGAATGTGTGTATCAATTCATTGTTAAATTACGTGAAGCTTGCATAGAGAATAGTTTTTTTTTCTTTCCATTTTTATTCTCTCGATTTATTTTGATTACGACATTTTAATTTATGCAGTTATTGTACATATGTATTAGGTAGTTATTCTCTCGATTTATTTTCATTACGACATTTTAATTTATGCAATTACTTGTACATATGTATTAGGTAGGGGATGAATTTTCTACAGCTAATATACTCCTTTTTTTTCATAATCTGTGAGATATGATCATTAGTCTACCCACATAATAGTCTATATGCTTAATGTTATCACACTTCACAATAAAGCTTGATTACAGATATTTTAAGAATAATGTCCTATAGTTTAATCGGGTCTCAGGATTAAGTTACACTCTCTAAAGTGGTAATAACAAAACATTTTGGTTTCATACGTAACAGCGTAATGATGACATTATCCATGGGCTTTTAGCAAATGACGCTAATTAGTTAGCGAAAGCTGATGGGTTAATGGGCTTACAATGTTCGTGTGGACGAGTAGAGACACTACTACATTGCTTTGTTGTGATCGAAATCCTTTTCAGCACTTCAAGAGGTAACAATTACATCACTGATCTTGTCAAATTTGTAATGATCCTAGGAAAAGAAATAAAAAAATAATAATTTCCACTGCCTTTAATTATCATGATTTCCCTTCAGTTTGTGCATTGTATGCCACATCATTTTTGGCTCACTAGATGTGGAGGAAGATTTAGAAAAACTATATAAAAAAAACTATTAAAAATACCTAGATACAGCGGCGAAGCTAGCACAATTTTTACGAGGGGGCCAAATATAAAGAAGAAATAAAATATATTTTAAAATTAATATATTAAACTTAATTAATAAGTAAAATAAATTTACAATAATTTTTACTTATATTTAATGAAACGATAACGAAGAAAATAAAATCTAACAATAACTATTTATAAAAGTTGCACTCTATGAAGTTTTAACAAGTCAAATTTATTTATAATTGACACTAAACTAAATAGATTAAAAGTATTTTCTTAAAATCATCCCTCTTTAAACCAACAAAATTGTTTGGAGTAACCAAATAATATATTAATGAGATAGCTACATTCAAAACTATACTAATTATGCAAGGTTTATTTTTCTTTTGGGGTAGCCAATGCTACCCCATTCATATGAAGGGATTCGCCCCTGCCTAGATACTAATGAGCTGGATCAAAATATATTTTATGAGAAAACATTTTGGCGTAATTTGATTCTTGTAACTAACTCACTTACTCGATAAGGTTTGGTTAAGGATTAGTTGTTCTTCTATTTCTTCTTCATTTATTACACTTAAAATTATATATTTTTTAAACAAAAATGTGTATTTTAAATAACTTAGAAACACATTAAAATTCTTTAAAAAGAAAGATATTACATGATGATGTGTATATATGATATCACTTAGAACCTTAATATTTCAGTGAAAAATAATAAAAATCACAATTAATAACGACAATATTAATAGAATTCAGTCAATAAATCACAATTAACATTTTATCTGAAAGAAAGTCACAGAAAAAAAATGTACTACTAAACATTATACACTATAGCCATGTCTCAAGGCAACATACAATGCCTCATAATTGAATAGTAGTCTTTTCGGAATGAGGAGACATACACTCTCATAATTTTGTTCTGCCTAAAATCACACTGGCTAACAAATTACATATGAATGATTGACTGAGAAATAAAAAAATAAAAAATCTAATAATCATTCGTAATTAGAATCAGTTTCTGGATATTTGAACCTAATCCCCAGAAGCATCGCGTTAAAAGCGAGGGGATTAGGTTCATTATACGCAAGCTCTTCAATCGGATATTTTGTGCCAAATGGAATCACCGCGATAAAGTTTACACCCCTTTCCTGATAGGTTGCTTCAAGCTCCTCTACTGTCCTGATTTGAATTTCAGGCCTATGCTTGGTACCAAGAATCACACGCGGGTGAAGAATTCTGTCAAACCTTCCTTGGCTTCGATTGTTTCGAAGGATCTCTTTTTGGATTGTTTCATAGCAGGTGTCGGATATCTTCTCGGACACAACGAATTGGACTAGCGGGGATTTTCCTTGCAACACAAACTTGTTCCACAAAACTCTGAATGAAAACTCGGATTCTACTGTCAACGTTTTGTACTCCTGATTAGCCATTATGTCCTGGCACTACCTTTTCCTCACTCGCTGATAGTAGCGCTGAATATTGATATGAATTCTTAAAGACTAAAAGAAAGACAGAGAACAGTTTATTAACTTTAAAAATAAAATGCACTGTAAGAAGAAGAAGAAGAAGAAGATGAAGATGATGATGATGATGATAAAAGAAGAACAAGAAAAGCATTTTAAGAATTGTTCCAAGTATTGATGATAAACATAACAGAAAACTCTTAATTTCATATGTAGAATGCATTTTAAGAAGATGATAAGAAGTTACGATGATGATGATGATTATAATTTAGCACAATCACTTACCAAGAATTGTTTTCTTTGGAATTTTCTTGTTCTGAAGAAACTGAGCGGTGAATTTGATTGAACTAGTGAAATAACTTTGTGCTGAATTTGAAAAAAGTGCTATATATACTTGTTTGTCAACTAGAAAATAATATTAACGGACACACATTCATCATCAACTATAGGTAGTTGACTGTGGCTCACTTCGAGTATTTTGAATTTCAATTAACATACTTCAAAATAATAATAATAATAATAATAATAATAATAATAATAAAAGTGTTTTTGTTATTATTTTATGAATGATTAGTGTCTTAGTCTTATTATTATTTTCATCCACTCCCTCTTATGTAAAACGAGTTTCTCTTATATGTAATTTAATTAGAATGCAAGGAGTTAATAAGATTCATGACGTTAGAATAGTCTTGGAAGTCTAGCTTGGAGAAGCAACATTGTTTCTATAATTAGATTAGATTCTCTCATTGGCTTGAGAGAGTCATCGCGTTAGGAGGCCATAATCATGTTATTTTGTATAATTGTTATGCATGCTTGAACGATTGAAGTGTGAATATATATGATGTATAAGCTGTGGTGAGGTGAGATCAGGTAATATATTAAGTTTAATGTTTTCCAAAAGGATAACACCCTTCAAGACTAATATCGAATGTGTGGGCTTGCCTCCGTCAGGCACATGTTCTATACTAGTAAGTTGAGATGCGATAATCTCATTTACCCGATTGTTATTCTTTTGGGTGTGTTTGTTTCAAGGATTAAATTTACAATCCTGAGAATAACATTCCCTGGAACATTACTCCTAGGAATCTTAATCATATCAAAGTGTTTGGTAATTAATTTAGTTTCCCAGAAATATTTTTAAATATATTTAATTTATAATTTAAAAAAAAATAAAAGAGTTAAAATATATACCGTGAGAGTGGGAAGTTATGAGTCGTTACCTCTTATTCTCATGGGAATAAAAGATTCTCATACTTTAACATGGAAATAACAAGTGGAAAAGTCATATGTAAATTTTATTCCTAGAAATAAAATATACCCATACTGCCATGCTTAATTTATGAAAACTTGAAACAAACATGGGAACCAAGGATTCCCAATATCACCACTTAATTTGTCATTGTTTTTTCCACTTCTTTAATCCATTCATATTTTGTACCATAACTTCATACTTCCGTTCAATTTTAATACTATCGATCATTATAACTACTACCACCGTATTATCGGTTTATTCTAGTTTATACCTTCTTAATTAACTTATAACATTAGACTCTTAAAATACTCGAAGAAATTACTCTCATAATTTTCAATCCACCATGAAGTGCACGTCTATATCTTTCTTGACTTCACCTTCTACTTCTTAAACTACTTCACATTTTAGGCTCATCACTAATTGGAGGTATCACTTCTTATTACACCTAAACACACTCCTTAATGTAGGTATATTAGTCTATGACCCTTACTTTTACTTCTCACTCTTACGTCTTTCTTAAACTCATTATTGTTTCAATGATGTTCAGAGTCCATAGAAAGAATCGTGCTGAGATTTGTCAATTCATTGTCTTTTTTAAGGAATGTGTGTATCAATTCATTGTTAAATTACGTGAAGCTTGCATAGAGAATAGTTTTTTTTTCTTTCCATTTTTATTCTCTCGATTTATTTTGATTACGACATTTTAATTTATGCAGTTATTGTACATATGTATTAGGTAGTTATTCTCTCGATTTATTTTCATTACGACATTTTAATTTATGCAATTACTTGTACATATGTATTAGGTAGGGGATGAATTTTCTACAGCTAATATACTCCTTTTTTTTAATAAAAAATTGTGAGTCCAAATATTTCCATTTACTGAACCTTTAGGCTATGTTTGGTTGCAAAAAGAAAGTGAGAGGAAATATAGTGAAAGGAAAGATTGTATAAGGAAAGAAAGTAAGTGGAAAGTAAGAGGATTAATTTGGTTGTTTGGTATAAGAGAAAGTGGATAAGAAAGTGAAAGGAAAGAAACATGTATTTTTAGTAATTGACATATATAGCCTTATATAAATATAATTGATTGGTGAAAAGAAAGATGCATGTTCATAATTATATTTAGTTAATTACTTCTACATATTTGTTTTGAAAAATTTAATTACAGTTGCATATATTATTTATATAAAAAAATATATAATTTGAAGAGGATGGGGTATGTTTAATTGCTACTGCAATTTTTAGAATGATAAAAGTGATCACTTTTTTCGACGCTTATTCAACGCATCATCTTTTCCTTTTTTTCCTTCTCCAATTGCATTATCAAGTTATCACATCAATAACAACATTCTCATTTTCTCTCTGTTTCAAGAAGTACAATGCCAGTCACCCACATGGAGTGTACACTTGAGCATTTTCAATATTTAAAACACTACTGATCCGCTTTATATAATTTGTCTTATAATTTCTATTTGATGAATGTTTCAAAACAAATAGATGTTGTATTTAAGTAACTAACTATGGGTACATAAAAAAATAATGACAACGCGGCCAAGAAGAATAAGAAGCACCAACAATTTTAATTCCCCTATTTAAAACAACTAAACAATAATTTTGTTTTTCTATCTGAATAACTAATTTTGTTTCACTGACACCCTCACATATTTTTTAATTTGGGGATCTGTTGGAGTATGACTCAAAATTTGAAATCTTGAAGGTGGCCAAAATCGGCGGCCGATTGGGCTAAAACGGCGCCTGATTTTGCACAACATTTAAGACTTTTGTCTCAGTTTTTTCGGCGGCTGAAGGAGGGAAATCGGGCACCGGTTTCTGCAACAGGAAATAAAACATAAACGTATTTCCGGGTGTAGGTTTGTTCCAGTTTTTTTAGGGATACTTTACTATAAATATAAACCTTGTATCAGATGAAACCTTGAGAGAGAGAGAGAGAGAGAGAGAGAGAGAGAGAGAGAGAGAGAGAGAGAGAGAGAGAGAGAGAGAGAGAGAGAGAGAGAGAGGGGAAAGG
>Ga0228710_1013085_pt1 | contig 10033 bp, 4 predicted proteins | sample MedpolnodulmetaG_FD_177995 | JGI IMG/M metagenome (GOLD analysis project Ga0228710, IMG submission 177995) | Root nodule microbial communities from Medicago polymorpha collected in Santa Monica, California, United States - pink nodules | ecosystem: Host-associated > Plants > Roots > Nodule... | reverse complement strand
ATATAAAAATATATATATATATATATATATATATATATATATATATATATATATAATAAGAATGTAAAAGATTGTTTAAAAAAATTAAAATGTGAAAGATATGTCACAAAATAGGTGTAAAAAAAATGGGAAATATGTCTTTGGGACACTCTTTAAGCACCTTTAATAGTAAGTTTATATTAAAAATTTGTGTAATCAATACATTAGAATTTGTAACATTTGATTTTTTTAAGGAATATTTTTTAAATTTGAGATCCTTAAAGAGTATCACGGAGACACTCGTTAACCAGTGCTTAGGGGCACCGGTTAAATAAGTAAATATAATAATATGATATTGGAATTTGTGTATTCAACTCCTCAAAAATTTAAAAAGTGGTATATATTTAAATTAAAACTTTTTTTTTGTCTTCCTTAACCATGCTCCGGAGACACCGGTTAGCATGGACAAAAAAATATTTGGCAGGGACCGAATTGGCATGCGTAAGCGCGCCAAATTCACATGCATAAGTAGCTCGTGAACTCCAACACAAATACACAATTGTCCCCTAGCATTGCTCAAAAATTTCTCGAATGTATTCGATGGTAGATCCCAATTGTACAAAATTAATTGGGTTTACAGATCAATGGTTGTTGGGTTCAGCAACTTGAGGAACCCTATAGCATTTATTTGACAGAATGAGGAACCTATATTGTGAAATTGTGGAGCAAGGATACTTTTTACTTATTAATTAGTATAAAAATAAATAAAGATTGTTATTGAAAAAAGATAAACACAAAATTTATCCAGTTGATCCTACCATTAGTATGGTAGTTCAACCGTCATTAATTATTTTCAAATTTTATTGTATATTTATTTCTTCAAATAAAATAGGAGAAGATCCTAAATAGAGAGATACTAACCCAAAATTGTGACATTTAAAAGCCACGTGCTTCAACCTCTCTTTGATTTTAGCTTGGAATCAAAGTGGGTGCATGGGACCCACGACCCTGTTCAAAGTTCATCTCTTTCTGAATTTAAGTACTAACAAATAACTAAAATGAATTTGGTATTTATCAACCATGATTGATTCAAATGATAAATGGTTCCTTAAGCAAATGATAAGGGATTCGATTTCTGAATCTTTTGTATAAAAAAAATTGGTTTAGAAGTTAGAATACATTTTGTATATTTCATCGGTTTTTCGATAAAAATTAATCAAAAAAAACAGTGATGAAACTTCACACGAATAATATGGTAACAAAAAGAATGAACTCGATATTTTATTTGAGTATATTTCATTTTTTTATTATAAAAATAAGGCAAAATCACACAATTAGTCTCTTAACTTAATTTTAGGTAACGTTTTCGTCCTTTATCTTTTTTCGTCACGATTTAGTCTTTTATGTTATAAAATAACAACATAGTTATCCTTTTTTATGAAAAATATAATCAAAAACTCCAAAAAAAATTCATCAAACTCATAGACAAACGCAAACCTCCATCATACAAGCCTAGAAAATCAATTTTCTTTAAAAAAAACCTCATAAAAAATGGTAAGATATTGTCATTTTATAACATAAAGGACTAAATCGTGGCAAAAAAAGATAAAAGACAAAAGTGTTACCTAAAATAAAGTTAAGGGACTATTTGTGTAATTTTCTCTAAAAATAATAACAACAACAACGGTCATGGTCTAGATGATCAACCTAAATAGGACTTTTGGTCTCCAAATACAATAAAGACGTGTGTCGTGTGGTGGTTTGATGGAAAGTAAGTTATTTAAGAAGCCATCAAACTAATCACGCGGGAAACTTTTCCTGGGGTTTTTTAAGTAATTTAGTTTAACAAGTTACTTTGAATTTAGCTTAGTTCTATTTAAAAAAATTTAGCTTAGTTCTTAATTTTGTAATGGGTTGTGTGGTACTAGTTAAGAAAGCTAGAAATAGAAATTTTTTATTAAAGACAACAACTTTTTGACTTTTTTAAAGTGAAACATTCCACTTTTCATCATTTTCTAATGCAAAATTTTCATATTAATCGAGGACACTAGTTAACATTTTTCTTTTGGAATAGCCAACTTTTTAGGAATTCTCCGTGAAAGAGTGTCTCGCAAGTTGTTCAAGACACAAACAATTAAAAATGACGTTATTTCAGCACTCTCAGTGTTTATGACAAGCTAAAAACCACCATTGGTGATGCTCTACTGTAATCTAACTGAGCCTGGAATCCTTGCTTGCAGATAGCTAAACTACGTTATCATATTTAACACAAGTCTAATACAATACAACTCTTTCATGCACAATTGCTAGTGACCTGACCCTGTCAAGAATCTTCAACCGTTGAGTGGGTCATTTTTCACGAGCATGCACTGATTATTCAAAGAAAATGCTTTTAATTATTATAAGTGACCCCAGTTGCTGTGATGTCGTGCACTGACTAGTCATGGACTGTGGAGAATTAGTCTTCAAATCTAGAAATTATTATAGCTTAGAATTCATTATTTAATGTTTATGTTGTTAAAAATTTATATCAATACATACAAAATCGTAAATTTTTTAAAGCACGGCCAAGAAACATGGCCAAAATAGCCAGCCCCTTTAACATGTTACACTAATCAACAAATAATTGCTCCCATTGAACACGAGCCCCTCACACAGCATAGCTCACTTCTGTTTCTCCTTTATCTTTCTTTTTTATACAATTATGACGCAATTTTTAATATGGGAAGACTTTTTCGGTAGTGACTGGGTTTGGGGGTAAAAATAACCCTACCCATTCCAACTTTAATCATCAAGTCCTCCCATCTTTCCAGAAGGATATAGCAAATGTTCACTGCAGAAGCTAGCAAACAGTTCGCCCATAACATATCGAGGCAATATAGAGATTCTTTGACCATTTCTCCTGCAAAACCATCAAGTAGGATATTAATACTACAAGGAAAAACCCAACAACTAGAAGTAGCAAACAACAAAAAAATCAGACTTTCAGGCTTGAAAACAATCAGGATTTAAAATTGCAGAAAGAGATGAAACTGATCGTTATTCATTGTCAACAGCAATCAGATCCTCAACTACAATTCTCCACTGAAGTTAACAAATAATAATGGAAGGGAGAAAAAACAATAAAGTAATGTGTTATGAAGGAAAAACAGAAAAGGGGAAGAATAGAAGTGGAACACTACAGTAGACTGTGAGGACTGAGGACTCTTATCCCCTTGGCTGTAAAAACTAGGTTTCCAGACACCATCCAGAATGCTTAAAATACATAAATCTCAACATATAATAGAAGACAATAAATGCAAATATACCTTTACATGGGTGCTGGGGAAAGCCGATGTCCGCAAAGTCTCTTGAGTCTCGTCAAGTAATTTGCGTTTTGGTATGCTAAGTATGAAGGCTGCCTGATCATTAGTAGCAGCCATAGAAGTAATCCGGTAATTATTTTCCCATCTTCGATGGATTCCTTCACTTGGATACAAAAAGTCCAGCTCCACAACCTTGAATCACCAAATGAAATATAGGTATGTTAGTGTTAAAAAAAAATAAAAAATCAAACATGACCAGAAAAACAATGTTAAAATGTTACATACCTGATCAGAATACCCAGCATTCCTGGACATAACAACGCCCCAACGACTGCCAGCAGTAGTCATGGAGGTAACATGGAACCCTTCTTTCCACTTCTTGTTTATCCATTTGAAAGGAAATGATTCGCTCACTTTGTAGGACTGCTGTGTATAAGGAGTTCCTGCACAACAAGGATTCTACCATTATATAACATACATCAAGTCATATATTACGAAGAATATTCTGTTTTTCTCATCCCAGGAGGAAAAGAAAAGAACCCCCTGATAAAACAATTTTGAGAGTTTTTTTGTCCCAGCTTATATATATCTAATTACGTTGTTTTCAAGGAAGTGTTGTCTCGTAGGTTTAATATGTCAAAAAGACTGCCACATGTCTCCAACATGAAATTTACCAATCTAAGGAGCATGATTAGGAAATCAGATTGAACATGGAGAGAATCAATGTCTTTTAAATCATTTAGTAATTCCATAAAAATGTATACACTGCCGAAGTGGGCTAAGGAGGCAAATAGACTCTCCAAACGCAGGCTTCTTGAAGGGAGCCAAATGAGTCCAGGATTGCACATATGAAGCTCATCAGATCCATGTTGATACAAAAGGTAACATTTAAATTGGAAAAAAAATGACAAACACTTGCGGTGTACGTCTACAATTTTGAAGTGCTTCTACAGACAACTTAAATGGCATAGCAACCAGAAAAGAACAAAAAAAAACAATATAGACAAACCCAGAAAAAATAAATAAAAAATATCTACGACTCGGCATGTGTTGCTAAGGTGAAGGTAATGGTGACAATGAAAGGCAAGCTACAACAATTCCTAAATAATAAATAGTACATGAAAATCACATGGACAATACGAAGAGAAAAGAAGGAGTGGAGTAGGTCATAAAACTATAAATGTTGCAAAAGGGCGTAATGATCAAACCTTTGGACATGACAACCAAGGAACTGCCATTAACTGCACCAGCTATTGAACTGATATAGTAATTTTTCTCCCATTGCTCCATAATCCAATCCTGAGGTCGTCAAAATAGCAGCAGCCATGCATCAATTATAGCATTCCTGAAGATTTGCTTAATAGAAGACAAAATATAAAGATCGGGGAAAGAAAGCCAACCTTGTGCAGGAAGGCCGGTGACAACTCATAAACTTGGGAAGAAAAACCTGTTCCTGCATCCATGATCAGGGCCCACAAATTCGCTGAAGAGGCCACACAGCTTATATACAACCCATCCTCAATGCCCTTGTCTACATGCTGCCGGAGCCTATTGTCTGCTACGTTATAGTGATATCTGCAACCAAAGAAAGTGTTACTTATTAAATCAAGCAAAATAGAGAGACGGCTTCTAATAAACAACCCTTTGCGGGGAATATGATGCATCGTGTAACAAAGCAGATGGAGAACTCAGGGCATAGGCTTGGTATGACAGTGATATCCCCCAGCCTTTGGAGCCAAAAAATGGAAGTAAAGTTGAAGGTTGAATGAATGGAGAAGAAACAGCAAAGCAAAACTAGGAAGAGAAACAGACATTGAGAGATAAAATATCACATTGCAACACGCTGTATAACAGTATCATTTAGAAGATGCCATATAGAAGATATATCAATTACCTCTGCTTCATTGGACGGCGTGCATTATACACTGATATCCACTGAGTAGCAGGACTACCCAATCGCACTTTTTTCTTAGGCTGCTCATCTTCTTCCAGATTAATAAGCATCCTTCCTCGTTTTTGACCAACCTATATATAAAAAAAGTATAGCATTCAGATAAATAACAATATTTGAAAAGAAACAGTACTTAAAACCTTCAAATAAATACAAAAAGCTAAAATAACCTTTAAAGCTCCATCAATTCTAATAGGTCTCAATGGAGTGCATGGTTCGATCAAGCTGTCAAAAAGTGATATAAGCTTGGAATAATTTGGCTCCTCATCAAATCTCATGTTAGTAACTGCTTCTAGGAACAGCTTAAATGGGGCGGGACAAAAGCAACACATCAACTCCGCAGAAGTGGACATTTTTTTCTTACAAACAAGAAAACTTTTATTGTCACCCTGTAGATTGGGGGAAAGAGAGAAATCATACCATATAAGATAAAACCTCTAAGAAGCAAGCAATAATCTATACACGATGAGATAATACAAAACACACCTGATAACCCTGCCACGGCAATCTCCCTTTTATGAGAAATATCAATGTGTATGCCAGTGACTCAAGATCATCCCTTCGACTGCCAGTCCTACCTAAATGTGCATGTACACTAGCATATCTTATCGTTCCCCTGCACAAAAAGGCATGTTATCTATACGTCAATATGAAAACACAAAAGATAGCCATGTTATACTCGCAACATTTACAAACCTGAATATATCAGGTCTCTGATCATATTCAACGTGTTGACCAGATGATGCATCCTTCCATTTAGAAGCTGAAGACAACACATGGTATGGAACATTAATGCACAAGCAAAATATGGTATAACTCCAAATAACAAAAACCCAAGGTTGGATAGAGAGAAAATTAAAACGCAGTGGAAACGCAAAACTAACTGGCTTGAAAAGACGGCATACCTAAACCAAGATCAATAAGATATAACTTCTTATCATCAGCCGTTCCAGGTTGACCAAGCAAAAAGTTTTCTGGTTTTACATCTCCGTGCACAAACCTGATTCAATGACACGAGTTTTATTTATCAAAAGCTCAGCCACAACCTATTCATAATAAATGGGAATATTACTATTGACTCTGAAAAAATATCAAAAGGATTTACCCTTTCAAATGGAGCTTCTCAAGAATTGATATTGCCTCCACTGCAATGCAAGCAGCCATACTTGGTGACATCCTGTCAAGATGATAAAAATTCAGTGGAGCCAAAATCGAATGAACTTAAAGAATTTACAGTTATACTAAGTGAACCTAAATAATGAAACAAATAGTCCAAATCTTACGATTGACCAAGAGAATTCCATACATCCCAAAGGCTGGGCCCAAGTATGTCCATCACCTGAAATAATTTGTTTTCCTTTAGAAAAAAGAACCAGCCAATATATGTTGATAAAGGGAAGTTGAAACCATATCTCACCAAAATGTAGAAATCTCCTTGTCGACCCTTGTAATGAACCCCGGGAATGCCATAACAGCCATTCAGATTACTTATTAATGCCAAAAATACAAAAGTTAGAATTGGATATAATAAAATTAAAGCACTTGAAAATGCTTAAAAAAATGTATTCTTGGTAAGCCTTTTCATGCATGAAAGAAAAATTGTTTATACCTGTAAACTTGCCACTCATAAGGAGGCCCATAATTACAACCTTTACTGTTTCTATGCTCAAACTTGAGTGCAACCTTCAAACAGAGTTAAATAAGAAAAAGGTAATGTATCATCCACCACAGTGTTACTAATATTTCATTGGATCCGAAAGACAGAGAGAGAGGGAGATAGAGAAAGATCGAATGTCAGAGTAATACCTCAATAGCATCAGGACCTACTCGATCAGAGCCACCACTAACCCTTCTGCCAACATAAACTTGGCCAAAACCACCCTTACCCAACTTCCTTTCTGTCTTATATACAGGAGAGTTGCCAACTTGCACCTGCATACATACGTGTGTTAATATAAATTAAGATACCAACAAATCTATACTGACAGGATGTTAGTAACTCTTTCATGAATGAACTGGTGAACCAGAACCTAACAAACATTCTTTAAATAAAATGCAAAACCAAAATCTCGATTACCATCTCAATTCCAGAACAGCTCAATTAATATATGTTCAACACATTAATGAAAAACAGCAAAGCATGGAAAAAAAAAATTAATAAATGATACAACGAATAATCACGTCATTAAAACAAATTTGCAGCAATATCTTTGAAAATGCACTAAGGCAATACAAGAGAAGCAACGCAAAAGAAAGAAGATACCCTCTCAGGGACAGGGGTTGTGCTTGCATCTTCTTCAGCTGCCACCCCTTTATCACCACTTCCACCCTCCATCGCAATGTTATTATTGGCCACTACCTCTACGTTATTGTAAACAGGTTCCTGAGCCCTTAATTCAACAGGTTCTGGAAGGAGGTCACAAGGTTGAGGATCCAAATCAATCAATCTTGCTCCGCGGCCTCTACCAGCTGCAGTTCGTCTCGTGGGTACAGCTGGTGAAGACCCTTTACCTAAACCTGTGGCATTACCACCTCTTCCTCTTCCACCTCCAACTCTCCTCCTAGTTCTGTTCTGTGCAGGCTCTGCCCAATTCTCTCCTTGATCAACAGGTTGTGGACCAGGCTGAAGATCTCCAAGCCGCTTTGACCTTCTTGCTCCACTTCTCAACTCTGGCATCCTCTCCCCATTCAAATCATAGCCCACGTTATAGCCCCCGAAAACAGCAAAAAAATCCTCTGCAATAAAAATAATCAAAGCAATTACACAAATGAAATAACAGCATTCATCGAGACGCCTTTTTCAGCAAAAACAACAACCACGCGTCATGCGCAAAAGTTTGAAAAATATCGATGTAGCAATCCTCATTTCAACATCAGAAAAGAAAAAAAAACATACTGAAAAGGCATTAGATACCAAATTTCAGCAAACTACACTCTCCACAACAAAAAACAATGTACCTAAAAGCATACAAAGAAATCTACCATTTTCTGCATTCTAAATTCAACACATACTTTCTATATCATCATGGTAAATAGTTAAAACAATTTAACAGAAAAACAAAATCAGAAACTAACAAACAAGTTCTTATTCTAATCATTTCATTTCAAAACAAAGTACATGAATTCCAACCTGCAAATCTCACCAATTGCTTCAACTGAATCAACAAAACCGTCAAAAGTTCAAAATCAAAAACGACTTTTCAAATTAACACTCAACGAATAATTCAAATCTTAATTCCGATCATCCAAAATTTATCAGAAACAAACAAAAAACTGAATAACCGTCATCGGTAAGAAAAATCCAAACCGATCGGGAAAAAAAATCAACAAAAAATAAAGAAAAATCGATAATCAAAACGCGAACATGCCACACATATATTAAAGAAAAAACGAAAAAAACTCACAGATCGAGACGTGGAGCTCCAAAAATGGAAGGATCGGGTAGCGATTGAATCAGGAAACAAAAGATAAAGCGATGAAAGTAACGATCGTGGAAGAATCAGTAAGAAAAAACGAAGAAATGCGTAATGTTGAAAAAAAAGTGAAGAGTTGTTTCACTATGGAGAAGAAAGCATGGTGATTGATGAATGAAATTAGGGTTCGTGAAATGGAAGATGAAGAAGAAGAAGATATTAGATATGGGTTAACCTTGTGTTCGGTTTTTGTTATATCAAGTTTTATTTTTATTTTTTTTAATTTTTATATTTTTGATTGATGAAGAAAAGAGAGGATGCGGTAATGGTGAGATTATTGGTGTTGTTGTTGTTGGTTGTGTATATGTACGTGTGTGAGTGTTGTTGTGTGTGTGAGAATATCATATGCACCATGCAAATGTAGTATGGTATGTGTGCCTTTCCAATATCCAAACATATATTTCATTTTCATTTTCAGAGATATATTTTATTATTTTTCTTTGTAGTTTTTTAACTACTAATTATACAAAAAAATTGCCTTATAAAGATAATTATTTTACAAATATTATTAGTATAATTTTTAAAGAACAATACCATGTTTTTTTTCATTTCTTAAATTTAAAAAATTTATTTTTGTCTTTTTAAAATTTTTTGAGAATAAAACGGTTGATTTTTTTTATTTATGAGTCACGCTAACAAGTGAAATAAATTATAAATTTTATGTAAAAAAAGGTTGATATCTAAAGTTAAAAAGAATTGAATGTACCATTTTTAAGATAAAAAATTTCTTTTAGACTTTTTTGATGAGTGTTCATCCTTTTTATATATGAATTAGAAAAATATCCACCACGAAAACAATAGTTTAAAATAGAATTTTGCTGGAAGACATCTTTTATTAAGGTGTCTTTTAGCAAGTTATCCTATTGGCATTTGTTAAAAGACACTAACTAATTTTTATGAAGGTATCTTTTAGCAAATTTATAACTAAAAAGTGGATATCGCACCTTGAGGTGTGACTTGCTAAAAGACACCTCTAAAGGGTGTCTCCTAGCAAAACCCTTTAAAATATTATGAAATGTATGTTGTTAATGAATTTAAAAAATTCAAATGTAATGCTTAGAGAGTTGGCAGCTTGAAAAAGAAGTTGTGTTTGATTCATGAAGTCGTCTATTTGTATTCGATGATTACTCATGCAAAGAATTTAGGTGATCAGAAGATATGTTAGTCAATAAATAATGGGTCCTGCTAACCGGTGCCCCCGGGGCACTGGTTAAGCATACCATAAAAGAGAATTATTACCATAAAAGGAAACTGTTTTTGACTTTATTATAAATTAATTACACAATTTCAATGCATTAACTACTATATAACTTCCTTTTTCATAT
>Ga0228710_1013081_pt1 | contig 10034 bp, 12 predicted proteins | sample MedpolnodulmetaG_FD_177995 | JGI IMG/M metagenome (GOLD analysis project Ga0228710, IMG submission 177995) | Root nodule microbial communities from Medicago polymorpha collected in Santa Monica, California, United States - pink nodules | ecosystem: Host-associated > Plants > Roots > Nodule... | reverse complement strand
AAACAAAACAAAATCAATAAAGAAATGCCTTATTATTTATATATTCACAATATATATTTATATCAATATCATGATACAAAGCCAAACCCAATCAATATAGATTGGCTATTAGGGCTTACTCCAACAGGGCTTTGTCGTCATCCTACTTATCTTTAGTAAATGGTTAGCGCATGATTGAAAGATAATTTTTCCTTGGATTTGCGCATGGCATTTCCATTGTGATGCTTTATGGATTAAATCAAGAGTTAACCTTTCTTGATTAATAATGAAGGGTTAATAGGTCTTTACCCCCCTGTAATATAGGTCATTTCTGGTTTTCCCCCTTGTTAAATATTTATTTTGATTCACCCCCTGTAAAATATTTTTGTTTTGATTGACCCCCTAATAGGCCAAACAAAAACCAATTTTATTTTATTTTTCAAGAAATTTTCGTTTTTGTTTAGCCTATTAGGGGGGTGAATTAAAACAAAAATATTTTACAGGGGGGTGAATCAAAATAAAAATTTCACAGGGGGAAAACCAGAAATGACCTATATTACAAGGGGGTAAAGACCTATTAACCCAACAATGAATTACCATCATATTAGTTTTGAAAGCTTGAGCATAATCATCCAAGGATACATGGCTTTAACAATGTGTGAGGATCGGACTTTCCTATCCTTAATAAAATTCACTCAAGAGCACACATTAAATAACCAAAGAAAATTATAATCTTAATTTTAATACAAGAGTTTGTTAATCATTTAAAAACAATTTTAAAGGGATTTTTGCTTCAACAATCTCCCCCTTTTTTGATTGATGACAAACTTCTTGAATTTAAAATTACATAAGGAGGTTTAGAATAAAAGATCCCCCTTAATTTATGCATCAAATTAATTTTGGGGCTCCCCCTGAAATTATGCACACAATTTAATATGTTATGATTATAAGATAAAAAGATAAAAACATAGAATCATTCATTTCATTAATCATAATAATTCATGATTAGAACATAGATTCATAAAGATTAGCATAAGGCTAATATTAAAATTTCAAAGGATCAATTTGCTACATACACCATGTTTAAGCTCAAAGAAAAGATCCTGGAAATTTCAAAAGGAGTTAAAACTAAGTACTACTTAGTTTTCCAAAAGATTAGACTAAACAATTGTTTATGCAAGCACGAATTGCAGACTGATTGCAATTTTTAGAAAGCTAGAAATAAAAGCATAAGCCGACACCAGATTTTTCAAGACATTTCTCCCCCATTTGTCAGCAACCAAAAAGGAAGGGGGTGGCAAGCTCAGCCTCAGCCTCGGGTTGGAGGTGGAGATGGAGCATGATCAGAAGACTCAGGAACAGGAACATGTGTCACTGGTAGGATGGGATATGCAATCTCAGGTAAAAAAAGAGGTGGCGGATTTGGAGCAACAACATGTATGAACTCACCAAATGTCCAATTGTTCATAACAGTTTGTCTATGTCCATAGCTTGCAACAGTTTGTTGTAAACCAACCATATTCAGAATCACATCAGCATTAGTAGGACCAACAGGAGCAGTAGTAGGTACAGGGGTGTTTCCAGAATCAGTGTTTCCAAAAGATCCATCCAAGTGAACCAATAAGGCTAGGTTCGGGTAAGGGAGAGGAAGAAGATGGTTTGTTGAGTTTAGGATCAAGTATTGGTGAAACAATGAAGTTGCGAGCAGCTTCCATCAGAGGGTTGTCAGATGATTTTGTTGGTGATATGAATGAGGTTGAAGGTATGGTGTTACTGGTTTGTCCATGAGAGATACCTTGCATTTCATCATCCGGATGAAATCCACTAGTCATGGAGTAATATTGGTAAGGGTTTAGATTGAAAGGGATCAGTGAAGAAGGATCAAAGAACATGGAGATAAAACCTTCCTGTACATCTCCATTCAAGTTTAGCGGAGGTGAAGATTTTCTAGGTGATTTTCAAAAGGAATGGGGCTAGGGGATTTTCTAGGTGAAGGAATACGAGGTGTATTGTGATCAGAAGTGAAGTTGTCTTCAGACAAATCTTGATCATCTTGCTGATTTTTCTGAACATCCTCATGCTCAGCCTTATCCCTGTTATCATTCTCAGGTTCATCTTCTTTCTCATTGTCAGAATAATCTTCAGATTCTCCAGTCTCAGCTTCAGATTCTCAAGATCCTTCCTTAGGATTCTTAGGTTCTGGCTTAGGAGTGGTGTACACAATCTCTTCAGAAGAGGGCTCAGAAGTTTCAGCATCTGACTCAAACAGGTCAGGCTCGTCCTCAGGTAATACATCCTCAGCCTCATGCAGAGGTTCCCCTACTTGACCCGTTTTCTTGACAAAACCACTAATCTTATGTGTTGCAGTTTTCTTCCTAGGTGGTTTTGGAATAGTAGTAATACGCATGTGTCCTACAACTGAACCATTTATCACAGCACATTCATCTAAACCAATTTCATCATCTAAAGGTACCTTAAATTCTCTAAAATTCTTAGTCAACAACATAGCATAGGGTGCTGAACGACGATGAGAGACTGAGTGTTTTATGTGTGCTAAGATCAGATAACCTAGGTTCAAAGGTTTCTTGTTTAACAGATGATAAACAACAATTAGGTCAGAATTGTTTACCTTGTCCCAACTTCCAGCTCTTGCGAGAATGGTGTGAATTGTTATGTTATGAAACATATGACACTTAGGATTAAAGTTGGCAGTAGTTGGACGTTCATCAGAGACTTCTTTCAAGAAGCTTGCAAACACATCATTACGGTCTAACTTGTAATGATTGAACCAATTATCACCATAGAGATGAAAACCTTTGTTCTCTATGTGAAAAAGCTTGCAGATAAACTCTAGAGTAAGTTTAAAAGATACTCCCTTGAGAGTGACAGAGACATAACAATTTGTTTTGAACATAACAGCAGCATAGAATGCACGAGCGAGACATGCGTACTGTAATTCCTTTACAGATATGATAGGAGTCCAACCTAAGACATCAAAATGAGGTTTTATGTTCTGACCTCTTGCAGCCATATCATCCAAATTCACTTGCCTTCCATTTGCAATTGCCTTGTCAGCCCATTTGCTCAGATAAGTAGCCTTGATATCAGGATCCCCAAAAACAACGTCCAAAGAAGCAGCTTTGACTTTCTTGATAGAGCCCGATTTTGATTGAGCTCTTGGAGAGCTTGAGCCAGAGGCCTTAGATTTCTTCTGAGGTTGAGGAGGGGATGTCCTAACAGTTTGTTTCCTCTTCTTAGAAACAGACTTCTTGGGTTGTTTTGATGGAGGAGGAGTGGTTTCAACTGAGGTTTTAGCAACCTTTCTCTTTGGGGGTGATTTCTGAGGTTGAGGTTCGTCTGTTTCAAAAACCCTAGGTTCGGCTCTTTCCCCATCAGAATCAATAACGTGCACAGTTGAATCAACCTTTGGAGTTTTGTTCACATACCTCATTCTTTGAGACATTCTAGTGGGAATCGATGATGTTAATTTTGTAGATTTTGATTTTTTTGGCTTTGAACTTGTGGATTTTGATATAGAGGTAGAAGGGGCTTTTGAAGTAAACACAGTTGCTGTGGGTTTGGGATCAGAAGAAGAAGAGGTCTTAGATGGAGAGTCAGTTGTCATTGGTTTGGGATTGTATTCCAGAAAAGGTATCATAGCAAGATTAGTGTTTGGTGGTGGTGATGGTGGAGGTTCGATTTGCTGAGAAGGAGGAGGAGGAGGAGGTGAGAGTGGCGGCGGAATAGGTGGTGGTTCATTTTCAGAGATGATGGGTGGCATGGTTTCATTGAGTGTTTCTTCCATTTGAGAGAGAGAGAGAGAAATAGAAGTTGTTGTGTGTTGTTGGTTCGAAAGAGAAGAGAAGAAGGGGAAGGGTTTAGTAGAAAACAAAATGCAGATTTTGTTATAAGATTAAAAAATGAGATAAAAGCCAATGATGACAATAGACACTTTTCCTTGGAAACACGTGAGAGAGAATATTGGGAAGGAAAAGTTTTTGATGTAAAAGGCATATAATGATGTGACCAATAGTGGTTTAGGCGACACAAAAAAAAGGTATTAGGAGGGAAGTGACAAGAAGTGGTTTTGAAAAAGAAATGGATTAGAAAAATAGAGCTTAGGTGTAGTAAAATATTTGATTCTCTATTTTAATGTTGGAGAGAAATATAAAATAATTATTTTAATAAAGACAAACTAATAATAGATAATTTATCTCTTAAAAAATTAAATCTATCTTCTACCAAAGGTTTAGTAAAAATATTTGCGAGTTTATTTTCAATATCGATGAAAATCAATTCAATTTCTCCTTTATGAACATGATCTCTGATAAAATGATGTTTTATTTCGATATGTTTAGATCTAGAATGATGAATTGAATTCTTAGACAAATTTATAGCACTGGTATTATCACAAAGAATAGGAATTTTTGTGTACCTTACTGAGTAATCTTCCAGTTGATATTTTATCCACAATACTTGAGAGCAACTGCTTGCAGCTGACACATATACAACTTCAGTAGTAGACAAAGCAATTGTATTTTGTTTTCTACATGACCAACTGATGAGAGCTTGACCAAGAAATTGACATGCTCCGCTTGTGCTTTTTCTTTCAATTTTGTCTCCGGCATAATAAGCATCACAATGTGTTGTAAGATTAAAATTCTTGTCCTTTCTATACCACAAACCATGGTTAGTAGTACCGACAAGATATCTGAAAATTCTTTTAACAGCAGTAAGATGTGACTCTTTGGATGTTGTTTGAAATCTAGCACAAAGTCCCACAACGAATACAATATCTGGTCTACTTGCTGTTAGATATAGCAATGATCCAATCATTCCTCTATATTCCTTTTCAGATACAGACTTACCTTATTCATCTTTGTCTAAGCTTGAGGAAGGATGCATGGGAGTAGACATAATTTTTGCTTCATTCATTTTGTATTTTTTTAGAAGATCTCTAATGTATTTTTCTTGAAAAATAAAAATACCGTTTTCTTGTTGTTTGATTTGCAAACCCAGAAAGAAGCGAAGTTCTCCCATCATACTCATCTCAAATTCACTTTGCATGAGGTTAGAAAAATCCTCACATATTTTTTCATTTGTAGATCCTAAGATAATATCATCAACATAGACTTGAACAATTAAAAGGTCTTGGTTATGAATTTTTCTAAAAAGAGTTGTGTCGATATGTCCACGAGAAAAATCATTTTTGAGTAAAAATGTACTTAGTCTTTCATACCAAGCTCGGGGAGCTTGTTTGAGACCATATAAGGCTTTTGAAAGTTTGAAAACATGATTTGGTTTTTTATCATCCTCAAGGCCAGGAGGTTGATGGACATAAACCTCTTCATTTAGAAAACCATTTAGGAAAGCACTTTTAACATCCATCCTCAAGTAAAATTGTAATTGCTTCTAACCTTGCTACAAGAGCATAAGTCTTATCATAGTCAATACCTTCTTGTTGATTATAACCTTGAGCAACTAATTTTGCTTTGTTTCTGACAACCTTACCATCTTCATCCAGTTTATTTCTGAACACCCATCTTGTTCCGATGATGGTTTTGTCTCGAGGTTCAGGTACAAAATTCCAGACTTTGTTTCTTTCAAATTGAGAAAGGAAAGCATGCATGTTGTTTATGATGAATTTAATGATCTTATTGTTGAGAATGTAAATGAGGATGAAGATGAACATCATCATTATAGTCATCAACAAACTTCTGATATACCAAAACAAAAGGATGAAGACGAACCAGATTCATCTTCTCTATCCATTCCTCCAAGATGGAAATCAGTTGTTGATCATCCTAAAGAGTAAATCATTGGTGACACTGCTGATAAAGTAAGAACAAGATCATCATTCCAAGACAAAGCAAAAATAGTTATGATTTCTCAAATAGAGCCAAAATCCATAAAAGAAGCTATCACTGATCAAAACTTACTCAAATTATCTTTGTTGTTTAAAATGTAACAATAACATCCAAAGATATGAATGTATGCAATTGTAGGTTTCCTATCTTTCCAGAGTTCATATGGGGTTTTGTTTAAAAACTTCTGATGGTAACACGATTTAAAATATAACAATAAGTGTCCCAAAAATATTTTTCAACATTTGATTCATTTAACATGGTTCTAGCCATTTCTTGTAAAGTTCTATTTTTTCTTTCGACTACACCATTTTGTTGAGGAGTTCTGGGACAAGAAAAATTGTGAGAAATCCCATTCTCTTCAAAGAAGGATTTAAAGGATGAATTTTCAAATTCTCCTCCATGATCACTTCTTACAGAAATGATGCTTGAATTTTTTTCGTTTTGAACCTTCTTGCAAAATGTTTTAAAAGCTTCAAAAGAATCATTTTTGTTTTTCAAAAATAAAACCCACGTGAATCTGGAGAAATCATCTACAATCACAAAACCATATCTTTTTCCACTAAGACTAGCAGTTTGAATTTGACCAAAGAGATCAATGTGAAGAAGCTCAAGAGGTTTATTTGTGGAAATAATGTTTATGGGATGAAAACTACTTTTAACATGTTTCCCTTTTATGCAAACTTCACATATGTTATCTTTGTCATAACTAAGTTTAGGAAGACCTCTAACTAGATCAACTCCTCTATGCCAGATCCATTTATCTTTATCTATGGACATAAAACATGATTCAGTTGGGAGTTCATCTAAGAATAAAATATAAAGATTTTTATGTCTTGATCCAGTAAATATGATTTTTCCTGAGGATGATTGTTTAATTTCACATATGCTTGGTTTAAAAATAACCTCAAAGCCACTATCACAAAGTTGACTGATGCTTAGTAAGTTATGTTTTAAACCTTCCACATATTGAACATCGTTAATCTTAGCAGAGTTATTGTTACCAATGATACCCATACCTTTGATTTAAGCTTTATCATTGTTGCCAAAAGCTATTGATCCACGTTCTTTTTCTTCAAAGGAGAGAAAGCATTCTTTATCCCCTGTCATATGCCTTGAGCAACCACTGTCTAAGTACCAATGCCTTTTCTTGGTTGCCAGCATACATTCCCGTGTTAGAGGTTAGCAGTAACTTAGGTACCCATATAGATTTGGGTCCTTGAGGGTTAGTGTTTTTGAAACTTTTGTTTTTACTTTAACATTTGGATTCATGATGACCAAATTTGTTGCAGCAGGAACATTTTCTCTTTTTCTTAACCTGACAGTTTATCTCAAGATGGATAGGTTTTCTATAATCATTTGCTTTCTTTTTCTTATGAAAATAGTTATCTTCAGAATGACCATATTTTCTATAAAAAGTGCATTTTTATCCGGTTTAGGTAAAAAAAAGTTTTTATACATTTTTTGTGTCTTTGAAATGTTAAAACTTATCCCTGTTTTATCAAGCATACTTTTTTGAGCTCCTATAATTTTTTTAAATGTTTCGGTGGATTTAACAAAACTAGTGATGTCATTTGTTAATCGTTCCACTTGATTTTTAAAAAGTTTATTTTCTTCTTCAAAATTTTCAGTGGTTTGTTCGACTTTGGTAACCTCATTTGTCAGTTCCTCTACTTGATGCTTTAAGGAATCATCTTTTTAAAATGATTTCAAAGGTAGAGTATTTAAAACATCTTTTTGTTCAGACAATTTGAGATTAGCTAACTTTAGATTTTGAATGCTTTGAAAAAATTCTTTATTTTGTTTTTGTAGCTCCTCATTTTGTTTCTTTATTTCAATAAGTTGATCTCTTTGAGATAAACATTTCTGAGATAAATTTTCTGAATCTTTTAAGAGGTTATCAAAAATAATTTCTACCTTTTTACAAGAAAGACAAGAGTCGGAAAAGGTTACCTCTTCTGCATCATCTTTTACCATAAGACAAAGGTTTCCTTCTTCAACCTCGATGCCATCGTTTGAGTTATCAATGTCATCCCACGTTACAGGCATTGCCTTTTGGAATGGAGGTTTCTTCTTCTTTTCCATACGGCATTCTGATTTGTAATGTCCTAGCTTGTTGCATCCGAAACATTGAACCTTGCTTTTATCTATTTTGACTTTTTTAGGCTCTCTTCTACTTTGAAATGGTCTTTTGTTTTGATTTCTTCTAAAGACCATTCTTTGAATTGTTCTTGATATTAAGGCGAGGTCAACCTCATCCTCAGACTGATTGATGTAATCGTCAGTTGATTCAGGATCTTGTGAGGATGATCTTTCATCTTAGTATTCACAGTTTTGAGAGGTTTTGAGACCAATCATCTTGTTCCTTTGCGGTGGTTTATCTTCCATGAGGATGGATTCATGAGCTCTTAAAGAGCCTACCAATTCTTCAAGCTAAAGCTCTTTAAGATTCTTAGCTTGTGTGATTGCCGTAACCATTGGTCTCCAAATTTTTGGAAGACTTCTTAGAATTTTTCTAACTCTCTCGTGAGTTGTGTATGTTTTACCAAGAGAGCATAGTTCGTTCACAATGATTGTTAATCTTGCAAACATCTCATCAATGGTCTCATTTTCTTTCATCTTGAATGTTTCAAATTTTTTGACTCCTGTGTCTATTCTTTCCTCCTTGACATGACTTGTTCCTTCGTGATGAATCTTTAAGGCTTCCCATATTTCTTTAGCAGTTGTACATTCTTCTACTCTATCGTACTCTTCCCTGCTTAAGGCACAAGTTAGAAATAATTGAGCTTTAGAGTTTAGAAGTCCCTTTTCGTTTTCTTCTTTTGACCATTCTGCTTGTGGTTTTACTATTGAGGGTGTTGTTGTTGTAGCAGTTGTCATTGGAACAAAGTTTCCACTTTCAACGACTGGCCACATATAATTGTCTTGATATATTAGACATAATCTCATCTTTCCTTTCCAATAGTAGTAGTCTGTTCCATCAAAATATGGAGGTCTATTTGATGATCCTCTTTCAGGTACAAACTTTGCCGTTTTTGACATTTTTCTTCTTCGTGGATCTTATCCTCTTACACTGTTAAGTGCTCTAACCTTGGAGACAGAGCTCTGATGCCAATTGATTTAGGTTAAAACAATTTCTATTGGATCAATTAATTGCAATACCAATTCAATTATTCAAATTCATGTGTTTTGTGATTTCAATTGATTAGTAGATTTATTTTCATATAGGTTTGGTTTGAAATTGTATATTGTTTTGTATCTTGTTCAAGGCTTGTTAATAATTGATTATGTTAAAAAAGATTTGTATCGTAAATCTCTCAATTCTAAGATAAAATCTTATTCCACATATATTTGATATTTGTTAATTCATTGTTTGTGATTGTTCAAGCAAATTTCAAATAGTCAATTTTGTTAAAACCTCTTTTCACTAAATCTCCGAAAAGTTTTTCAAAAGCACTATTCACCCCCCCTCTAGCTTGGTAACTGTCTAGCCATATAGCCCTTCAAAACTTAATTGTCACAAGGTTTGCTAGACTATTTTCATGTTTTGCAATCCTTGTCTAATTTCACTTGTTCCAATATCAAAACTTCATCTTTCGATCATTCGCTTAATATTTGTGATGAATCAATAACAACTATTAAACTTCATCTTTCGATCCATCGATTAATACTTGTTATTGATTATAAGAACGGTGAAATAGATTAGAAAATAGATTTACATAAAATTAGGGTTCAGGCTTATTTTAATAGGGATTAGGTCATTAGACTCATCCAACAATCCAAAGACAAAGAAGTCTACTCACTCATGTTCATTGTAGACATAGAAGAGAGGAAGAAGAAAAACATAAAATAAAATAACAAGAAAATAAAGAGAACTTTTATTCAAAGAAAACAATTGTCACTATTAGTTTCCAAGAACAAAAGATGAAAAGATATGTCTGATGGATGCTCTATTTATAACTTAATGCTGACTTAAGCCCTAAGAAATAAATCACTAGAGTGCTATGAAGTTGAAGTAAATGTCACTAGAAGGGGGGGGTTGAATAGTGACCCTTTAAAAATTGATGTACTCTTAGAGAGGTTGATCTCTCAAAACTAGACTTGAGATAAGAAGATTAGTAAAACAATAATAATCAAAGGAGAAAGTAAAGAGTAGAGTTTAAGAGAGATTACACAGAGAAGTTATCCTGG
>Ga0228710_1013076_pt1 | contig 10037 bp, 7 predicted proteins | sample MedpolnodulmetaG_FD_177995 | JGI IMG/M metagenome (GOLD analysis project Ga0228710, IMG submission 177995) | Root nodule microbial communities from Medicago polymorpha collected in Santa Monica, California, United States - pink nodules | ecosystem: Host-associated > Plants > Roots > Nodule... | reverse complement strand
CACTAACGGTTAAAAGTTATCGAATAATTACCGGTTCAAAACTAATTACCACTACCGAATAGTAACTTAGTAAAAATAATGGTTCTCACTTGAAACACTAAAAATAACTCTCACCATGAAATTACTAATTTACCCTTGCTCCCAAAATGACTAAAATACCCTTGAGTCTAAAATGACTATAATACCCTTCTAACACCGAAATCCACTAATCCTCACCCAAAATACACACAGAGGCAATTAATCACATATGAGTACATATAAACACATATAAATAAATAACAAAATAAATCTAGCGAAAAACGGGCTGTACAATTTTGGTTCAATTGTCTCAATTATTTTAAAGTTGTAAAATGAGAGACGAACTTTGTCGAAAATAATCTTTAAGACCAATTACTTGGAAAATCTTTTGTGGATAGTTTGATATGATTACATAAAGTTGCATGAATGATTGTTAGGTGTTGAACATGATGTTTATCATGATGTGTAGTATTTCTCTTTTACTTGAATTGTGAGAAATTATATGGAGTTGTTGAACTATATGATATAGTTGATGTTGATATATCAATTGATGTTGATGATTGTTGATAATTATGATGACAATGTGGTGATGACTCTTAATTGAATTATGACTTGATTGATTGTGTGGACGTAAATACTTGATAATGCAATTATTGTTGAAGTCGATCAATATAGATGGAGGTTATCTTTTATATTGTTGTTGAATATTTATGAGCTGATTTTGCATTGTCGAGTCTTTGCTTGTATGTCCATGCATCATAGTCATGTTGAGTCTTGATGTTGTAAAGGAGGGTTACTCTTTTACTTCGGTGATAATGTAAGACGGGTGTGAAATCTTACATATGATGTTTTTGTTGCATCATGGGTGACGACCTTGAGGTGATTTGGTACCACATGCATATATGTGTCGAGTATAGGCGCATATCATATTGGCATGAGTCTTAATTGTTGTATTTGAATGATGATTGTTTATGATAAGTGTGTTTGATGAATACATACTTGTGACATTTGGAATTGTTACATTGGAGTTAAATGCCCATGTTAATTAATTGAAAACTTGATTTATTCCATTTATGTCCAAACTGTTTATGTTGATTATGATTGATGTGAAGCTTACCCCCAGTGGTTTTGACCGCCTACCTGTTTGTATGAATGGGTAGACGAAGTGCATGATTAGTTTGCTTCCGGTGAGTTGCTTGGTGATTGCTTGGATAGCGGGAGCTAATCTCCGTTATCGGTTCTTGAGAGTCTTAGATTAGGCTCTGATTAGGTGTCAATCTTTTAATTTCCTGGACTTGTTTATGTTATTGAGATTTTGCCCATTTGTCGGGTTTTGGAGATTTTATTTATGGATGTATGTTGATCTTATGACATGTATATTTTGGAGATGTATGAATTATATCCACTGTGACTGTTGAGAATTTTTACAAATGCATGTTGTTGGATTTTTTTTTTTTATTTGAAGCCGTAGCGTCTATTTTTTTGAATAAATGTTTTATTCGCGTGTTTTATCACTTTAATAGAAATAGGACGTTACAATTTCATTTTGCAGCTCAAGAATTCGAGGATCCCCTAGATCAGTCAAAGTTGTATGAGCCTCTTCTATGAGGGTTCGATGTTGAGATATGCGCTTTCGAAAATGCGGAAGGTTTGAGCTTCTCCATGCTTTCATGTCTTCAACAGAGTAATTTAACTTGGATATAAAACAATTGATGGATAATAGTTCCAACTGTCTTTGACAAGATTGTTGAGAACCAATTCTAAAAGCCAAGAATTATTAAAGCGAAAACTTCGATAAGGTTGTCTCCAAGGAACATATCAAGCTGGAGGAGGATGGGAGTATGGTTAGACATGGGAGCCACAAGAGTTTGAAGGTTAGCCTAAGGGAAAAGGTCCTCCGAAGTTGATGAACATAACGCCCTGTCAGGGCGAGCTTCTTTAGAGGAATTAATACCTAAACTTTTGAACCAGGTATACTAGTAGCGTATAAGCGGGAGGTCAATTAGGCCACAGTCATGAACAATGTCTTGGAAGCCTCTAATAAGCCAAGGGGCGCGGTCTAGACCACCTCTCTTTTCATACGGAGATAAATGATCATTGAAGTCACCAAGGATCGTCAGATAAATTTCTAAGAGAGCGCAACATATCCCAAGAGTCTCGTCTTCTACCAGAGTTCGAGTATCCATAAAAAGCAGTGAGACGCCAATTACCTTTAAAATAATCATCAATGGACATATTTATGAAATGTTGGGAATAATTTTGGATGGAACAATTAGCGGAATTACACCATAGGACCGCAATACCACCACTTCGGACAATACTATGAGCAGAAAAGTGATGTTCGTAACCAATTGAGTAACACATATTAGAAATTTTATTATTATTAACTAAGGTTTCAATAAGGATAACAATGTCCAGTTTATAGACACAGACGAGGTCTTTTAGACACGGAACTGCCTTTACATTGCCTAAGCCACGACAGTTCCAAGCTATAATATGCATGATTCCAGACGGGCCTGGGAGCCAAGATCTGCCAATAAAAAATGACTTGTCTGAGTAAAATCCATAGGAGCATGAGTACTATGGGCATTCTCGCTACTATGCAGAGAATGGGAAGGGGAAATTGCTAATGTGGATGATATGTTGACAGCGGTTGGGCGCAGACTTGCTTCATGTGCTTCCTTGTCATTCATGTTCACTTCCCTTAACCATTTGTGTTTATTCGCAAAAATGACATCATTATTTTCAAGAATGAACGTAGGAAATTATAAATGTTTTTAGAATCATACTCAAGAAACTCTCCAATGTAGGGACAACATCAAGAAAGAGCAAGTGGTTATCAAAGTACCAAGGACCTTCCTTAAGGATTCTCTGCATATCAAGGTGGTGATGGAATTGAAAGAACCAATTATGTCTCTTGTTTTATTCTCATGTACAAAGCATGGTTTTCTTTATCAAGGATTCTCTGCATTTCAGCAATTTCTAATTGAAAGGAGTATTTTTTTTTTTTGAAAGAATGTTCAATATTTCTCTTAGAAGGTAAGAAAAAAAAAATCATGTTTTAGTTTTAAATTTGATTATTATTTTTGTCCAAAAAAAAAATTGATTATTATTTGTAGAACTATGTCTATAAATTAACAAGAGTTGAAGTTTTTATGTTTCAGATTCATAAATCAATCATGAGTAGATTAAGCTATTATAAATTGTACCAGTAAAAATAAAAATAAATTCTAAGTGAGTAATATCACAAAAATCTGAAAAAGGTTATATATGTTTGACTAATTTTATTACTTTGACACTAATAAAAAAAATTACTTTGATAATTAATTAGTTAAATAATTTTGAGTAATTTCATAAACTAGTTAATCTTGAAGTTAATTATTATTTTATTGGTTGATTTCTTCTTATCATACATGAGACATAATTGCTGAAATGATTTTATTATTGTCAAAAAATAATATGTCTTGACTACGTTAATTGGTATTTTGACTTACAAGTTGATTGTAGTATATGTGTGCAATATTTTTTTTTTGCTGAAAGTGTGAAAGTTGTGACTGATGATTGTGAATTAAAATAAAATTTGCAAATTAAACATGTTGACCATGGTTGGGATCATGACTAATTGGATAACCGAATAGGTAGTATATGATTGTGTGTTGTGTGTCTTCCGCTTGTATTGGATCGTTTGATTGTTGGTTATAGATTTCATGGTTGGTAAGACATTATTGGTTGAAAGTTAAATATCTTACATTTTAGAACCCCCAAGAGTTAAGATTAGATCGTAAGATCTTTTCTAACTCAACTGAAATATTGGATTAGTGTAACTTGTCATTCATCCTCAAGCGATGACATGACTTGACCTCTTCTGACCAATTAATTTCCCAATTTTATGACATAACTTGATTTTTGATATAAAGCGTTTTAAACTATTTTGATCTCATCTCCTTTGACAAATTTTATTGTAATTTTTATTTTTTTGGCTTAAATATGTTTTTCTTTCCTGTAATTTGGACGCGTTTTGATTTTCATCCCTGCAAAAAAAAAATTAAAAACATCCTTGCAATTTTTTTTTTGTTTTAATAATGTTCTTAACCCCACTTCGGATTTGATTTGGCATGATATTCGCCACGTGGCAGTTGCTGACTGTGCAACTTTAGTCACGTAGCGCTGACGTGACATGCCATATAATATTAAATTTTTAAAATTCTGAAAAATTGTTTTAAAATTAAAAAATATGAAAGTATTTTAAAAAACAATTTAAAAATTCTGAGAATAAATTTAAAAATATCAAAATATTTTTCTGAATTTTTTTTTATAATTTTCAAAATAAAATTAATTTTTTTTAATATTATATATTCTAAAATTTCTAAAAATAACTTTTCAAAAAAAAATGTTTTTCTTTTCAAAATTAAATTAAATTTTTCAAATGATGTAATTTAAAAAAAAATATTAATTTCCTTAATTTAATTTTCAAAAATTTATATTCAGATTTTAAAAAATTATATAATTTTCCATTTTTTTCATATTTCAAAAAAATAAATTTTTTAAAATTATATAATCGGAAAAAATTTTAAAATTATTTTCAGATTTTTTAATTTTGAAAAACAATTTTCAGAATTTTAAGAATGTTTTTTAAAATTTAATATTATGTGGCATGCCACGTCAGCGCCACGTGGCCAAAACCATGCCACTTCAGCGTTTTGGTTGGGTCAGGGACCTTTTTAAAACAATTTTTTTTTGCATGGACGAAAACCAAAACATACCCAAATTACAGGGACGAAATGCATATTTAAACCTTTGATTAAATGCTTAAATAGTTGACTCATGACAATGAAGTGCTTTGATTTAGAATTATTGTTGTATTGGTGCACTCTCCGTGACCTTTATATATATATATATATATATATATATATTCTCATGCCATTAACAAAGGAGTCATGTAAACTCCTCTTTTTTTAATAGGCCAAGAGAAAGGTTAGGTATCCGGGCGAGTCTGAAGCATCCTAACTAGGTTGACACCCAACGGAAACACTCATCCTCTACCGCCTTTCCAATACGTAATTTTATTTTTAAAAAAAGAGAAAAGTATGTACAAAGGAGGGGGGACTATGCCAATACCCTCAAAAAACCAAAAGAAACATCAAAAAGAAAAGACAAATCAAGGCTACGGAAATCTAAAATTAGGCAGCCCGTGTCTGTCTCTAGCAAAATCAACTGACAACGATGCAGGCATGATACGGTACCAAGTAGTAGCATCCAATTCGTGTCCCATAGTTGCCATAGTATCCGCGCAACAGTTTCCCTCGCGGTAAATATGAGAGCAAATAACCATTAAACCTTATGCGTGCAATTGTGCCAACGGTTACGTAATCGGAGTGGAATTATAGAAGGATTTTTGAATGCGTTAACCGCATCTATAGAACCTGTCTCTAGCCACAAACGAGTCCATTTATGATAGGCAGCATATTTATGATGTAAACTCCTCTTCTCTTGCAACATTCTCTTGTAAACTAAGTCTTTATCTCCACATACCCACGTCATTGTTTCACACTATTGCTTGAAAATATTTAAAGTCCATCAACTACCCATCATTTTGTTCATGCCACTTCAGCGTTTTGGTTGGGGCAAGGACCTTTTTAAAACAAAAAAAAAATTGCAAAGATGTTTTTAATTTTTTTTTTTTGCTGGGACGAAAACCAAAACACGCCCACATTACAGGGACGAAATGCATACTTTAACCTATTTTTTAAAGGAACGGCGCATTTCTAATTGCACGAGGTATTATTTTCATTAAGTTTCTATCAACTATTTTGTTTTATGTTATCTAAAATTTATATAACAATATTTTATTCATAGGAACTATTGAATGATTGGTGTTACCTTAATTTTTTTTTCTTTGTTTGATCCAAAAACCCACTCACGTTTGTCGCATCCATTAACAAAGGAGTCACGTAAACTCCTCAACATTCTCTTTTAAACTAAGTCTTTATCTCCACATACCTAACACGTCATTATTTCACACTATTGTTTGAAAATATTCCAAGTCCATTAACTACCCATCACCTTGTTCATCCATTCACATATTTATTGTGTAGATCCTTGGGATTAGTTCTCATCCTTGTGAGACTCCAGCAACATGCCCTAGCACTTCTATTTCGTATAGCACATCAAAGAGTTGCTCGTGCGTTCAGTTTAAAGCCAATCTTAGGAAGAACACCCAAATGTAATGACGGTATTTCGTACAATCATGTGTTCATAAAATCTTAAGTTAAGTTGAAAGTAGAACCCTTATCTTAATAAAAGGAGAAAATTTTAATATAAATAAAGAGATGGAAAATAATTTTTGTGGCATTCCGTATGTGGTGTGAAAAAGTCTCATTTGTGGCATAGCATGACATTTTTTTTTAACTTGTTTCCTTGAGAAAAGATGCTTTGATGAATGTGATATGAATATTTTGAAAGAAAGTTTGAATATTTTAGTTGATGTTGTGAAAATGGTGATGATTTCTAAGAGTTCTCATCATGCATGGCAAGGAGTTTTGTCATTGGTTGCCAATTGATATTTATGATTATGAATTAACAATTACTAACTCTCTGTTGTCACTTTATGAATTTGATACTTGTTAATTCATTATAAAAACGGTGAATTTAGATTCGAAAATAGATTTACATAAAATTAAGATTCGAGGCTTTGTTTGATAGGGATTAAGCTATTAGACTCTTCCAATAATCCCAAGACAAGAAGAGTCTACTCACTCATGTTCATCGTAGACATAGAAGAGAAGAAGAAGAAGAACATAAAATAAAATAATAAAAAAGAGAACTTTTATTCAAAGCAACAATTGTCACTATTAATTTCAGAGAACAAAAGATGATTGAATATGTTTGCTAGCCACTCTATTTATAGTGTACAACTACTTAAGCCCCAAGAAATACATCAATAGAATGTTCCACAAGAAACCATGGACTTTAGGTCAGAAATAGACTAAAGGTAGCTTGTCCGGGAAGCAAAAAAGCAGCAAAAGGATGTCTGGGAGGGTGGCACGGTCGTGCCACTAGAGGCACGGGCCGTGCCAAGTCTTCTGATTGGCCTTTGAAAACTTGATGGCACGGCCACGCCATTGCTAGGCACGACCATGCCATCTAAATTTGTGCAGAATCTTCATATTTTTGGCCTCAATCAGCTCCAAATCTCCTTTCTTTTGCTCCAAGACTCAATTTTTGAAATATTTGTTCCTGAAATTAAATAACTTGCAATTGAAGTAAAATAGTCTAAATAGGAAATAAAAACTTATAAAATCTAAATAAAATAGACTCAAATAATATATTAAAAACACTAATTATTGACTTGTTAAACTCCCCCATACTTGAATCTTTGCTTGTTCTTAAGCAAAAGGCATAAACATTAGCTGCATAACAAAATTTAACATATGACAATCATTATTAAAACTCATGTCTCCTCCAAGGCTTTGTTCTAGTGGTACAATATTCACAACTTCAAGCACTTCTCATGAACCTATTCAACCCAACAACAAGTCTCAAGTGAGTGTGTGTGTGTGTAGTTCAACCCTTTTCTTGCTTCTGTATAAGGGATATTATGAGGAAACAGGTTCTAATCTTAACACTAAACCAACCGAGAAAAATCTTTTCTTCATTTCATATAAGAGAGATGAGAATTATTTGATCATTTGACATTTAAACGCATTTAAACACTTATGGGGAACTGCATAATTTTTATTGATATTTGGAGACAACACCTTCACGTGGGAAGTTAGTGAGGCCTACTCCTGCCCCCAGAGTCAATGGTGCCCCCTATATATGTATTTTCTCTAACCCCTTTTTGATAAGTAAGAATGAATTATAGAAGCTAGTTAGTTTTTAGAGACAACACCTTCACGTAGCAAGTCAGGTAGTGTGGCTTCTGCCCCCTAGAGTCAATGGTGCCCTAGAAATAATTTTGCTTCCGACCCTCTTTGTTTGATTTTCTTATTCCCCACACAAACTTATACTACTTTTACTCTGAAGACTTTTAAGGGTCAATTTACCATTAAAGTTAGAATGTGCTCCTTAAAATACCTACCTACACACTTACTCAAAGACTGCAACTATGTACTTTTCTCAAAGAGAATTTTCACAATAAAACATGATGTGGGTATAGCAAGAATACTTTAAAACACAAGAAATCACTTTCATGTACAAGAAACAACCATTTGAGAAGAGACAACAAAAAAATTTATGTCATAGTTTACAATAAAAACAAGTTGCTTTTCATGCCTTTCGCAACAAAACAAAACAAAAAATTAAAATCTAAGGGAGTTTGGAAACACTACGACAATTGACATTTTATTGACTCCCCCACACTTGGGTGAAGCATTGTCCTCAATGATTTAAAAAGAAAGAAAAATAACGAGAAATGAGAGAAGAAAAAGAGATGTGGAAAGCTCACAATATGTTGAATGAGGAGAAAAAATTGACTTTTGGAGCCAGACTTGTGCACACGGCCGTGCCTCCCTCTTTGCCATTTTGCTGTTTTTGGGTGTTGGACAGTGGCACGGCCGTGCCACCATGAGCACGGGTTGTGCCAACCTTTATGTTCAACGAACTCAATTTTTTTCCTTTTTTTCATATCATCATTGGACAAATACCTACAAAACAACTTAAAATAACACAAAACAAACAAAATAAAAGCAATAAAACTTGTGGGTTGCCTCCCACGAAGCACTCTTTTATCGTCACTAGCTTGACGAAAGGAAGTGAATCGTTCCTCAAGGGGGCTCCTTAAGAGCCAAGATGACTCTTTCTTCAACGACTTCACCTGCATCGTAAACCTCTAGCCTTTGGCCATTAACTTTGAATGAACCAGTTTTTTCAGAAATGATCTTAATTGCCCCATAAGGGTAAACCCTTCAGACTTGAAACGGACTGGACCACCTTGACCTTAACTTACCTGGAAAAAGCTTCAACCTAGAGTTGAAAAGCAGCACAAGATCACCGCTCTTGAAGTCCCTTTGAGGATATGCTTGTCATACCATTTTTTAGTTCTTTCTTTATAAATGCGGGCATTCTCATAAGCATCCATCCTAAGTTCTTCTAACTCACTTAATTGATTATTCGCGTGTTTTATTGCTCTGAACTTTCAAAATTTACCCCAATAATCTTATAGTTATTGCACTTTGCACATCCTGAGATTTTCATTTTGCACCCTGAGAAATAAAAATATGAAGAAAAGAAGTAAAGTTTGATTGACAGTTAACTTGTTGGACTACCACCGTAGAGCATAGGGCATTCATATATGCATTGGTCAGGTTTTTTATGTATACTCATTCAATGTTATAGTATATTATATATTGATGTAGATTTTTTTGATATAGTGGACGGTGGGTTTAGTTCGGATTAGTTGGTCTTTAGGTCAGATACCATATTTTCAAAAAACATTTAATTATAATTCAAATTTATTTATTTTTAAACAAAATATAATTCAAATTGAAATTAAAAATATAGTAAGTAAAAAAAAAAGCTTTGACAATGCAAAAAATAATTGAATTTACAAAGTTTTATTTACAAAATTTTTCGCACCCCTAAACTAAGATCCTGAATCCGCCACTGATTAAAATGACCCAAATTTAAAAGGTCTAATTCCATCGCCCATTTACAAGATACCAATTAAAATGACAACGTTTCAAAATTCAAAGCAAATATGACTGAACCAACCTAAACAGGTAGCCTCAATCGCAAATAACTACGATATTTTTGTATCTATATTAATGTGGAGATAATAAAATATTTTAAGCTTGAGAACTCGACGAGTGTTTAATAAGGAGCACTCGTGTCAACGGACTCCAAATACAATTCAAATATAGCATAATTGGGATAAGTAGAAGAAAACTCATAAAATTATAATACTATTTAAATAATTTAATTTGTATATATGCTATTAGTATAAAAAGTTTTACTGTACAAAAAAAGTATAAAAGTTTTGCTTTAAATTTATTCATATTATTATGTTATCTTTTTTTTTT
>Ga0228710_1013071_pt1 | contig 10041 bp, 7 predicted proteins | sample MedpolnodulmetaG_FD_177995 | JGI IMG/M metagenome (GOLD analysis project Ga0228710, IMG submission 177995) | Root nodule microbial communities from Medicago polymorpha collected in Santa Monica, California, United States - pink nodules | ecosystem: Host-associated > Plants > Roots > Nodule... | reverse complement strand
GCATTTTAAGCAAAAAAAAAAAAAAAAAAATAGCTTGAGGGGTTAATGCAAATTTCCCAATCATTGGAATTTGGAAGGTAATATAAAAAAAATGTTATTAAAAAACAATTTTATTAACCAAGATGAAAGATCTAATAATAAATCAAATGTCAAGACCCTATAAATGAATGTAATAACTAGATCTATTTTTTAACGGGAAAAAATATATGTCATATGAGTGTTACTTTTTTTTTTAGAGGAGTGTTACTTTTTCAAAAATAAATGCATCATATTAGATAAGTGAATTTTTTTTTTATGTGGAAAATATAAATGTTACATGCGTTTTACTGACATATTTCTAAATAGACATATCTAATCACAATCAAATAAGATAAATACGCATCTTTTATCCCCTCTTTCTCCTATTTCTAATCACAACCAAACAAGACAGATACACATCGTCTCTCTCTCCCTCCCTCCCTTTCCTCTTCTACCAAACACAATGTTAAGGTATTGAATAGTTTTTTATTTTTATTTTTTATATAGTTTGTCCCTTAATTTATCCAATCTCATAGGCAAGTTGTTGGAGTATTTATAATTTATTGTTTTTTTATGATGTAATTGGAAAATTATGAAAAATTACATCTATGGTTTCTTCGCTGTTCACCAAAGAGTCTAAAACATATGAGTCCTACATGTTTTAATCTCTCTCTCCTATTTCTCACCACAACCAACCAAGAGAAACACTCATATCTATCTCTCTCTAACACAATCTAAATATGTAGCAACATATGTGTGAAATAACAATAAGTGCATAGAAATTAAATCTATATAACATTATTATTTAAAATAACGGTATTTATTTTTTAACTTATTTTTGTGTTGGTCATAAGATTCTGTTTACAAATACTCCTTTGAGAAGCAGTTGCAATTATGCTACAGGTCTACAACAACATTGATTTGCAATACACTTGCCACCTCTAAAATAATGATTCTCTTTACAATCATTGTCACACTTGTCATTATCTGGACATAGATCTTGGCCAATGCAATTAGGAAAAGGATTTTCGTCAATTGCTCCTCCTACAATTAATAGAATACTGTTAGCACATGTGTGCACATTGAAGTTTTGAATTCATAAGATCATTTAAAACCTGACAAGCTTAACAAATAAGTATGAATATATTATGTCCGAAATTCTCTTTAAGATAGGAAATTTGAAAAGATTGTCTAATGTTCGTATTTTTACATGTTTTAAGAAACCGTAATCTCGAACTCAAAATAGAGTTTTCATTTCAAACTCCTCTTTAGAAATACGATCACATTATAAACTTTCAATGTTATTATACTAAAAAAATACATAAATGAAAGGAAAAAATTTGAGTTATGTAATTAGAAAATCGAACTGGAGTCAAAACATAAGCAACACATAACAATGCAATGAAGAAAAGCACTTGGTTAATGCCAGTAGCCATCTTATCTCTTCAATGTGGAAAATCAACACCTATTAGAGTCAATTTATAAAGATTACTACAATTAATAAAAAAATATGAAACGGGAAGAAAATCTCTTATTAGTTAGCTTCCTATTTTTTAAAATGTTTTTTTTTACAAAATCCTTTTTTTAAAATGTTGACTATGATGCATTGAACCTGTAAAAAAAAGATTGAACTAGCACATAATATATTACTATACATCATAATTTTATATTTTGAATTCTCTTTTGAGGAAATTTTATATTTGGAATTCTCTTTTGAGGAAATATTTTAAATTTTTTTAAATGTTGACTATAATGCATTGAACCAGTCAAAAAAAATAATTGAACTAGCACATAATATATTAATGTACATCATAATTTTATATTTGGAATTCTCTTTTGAAGGAATATTTTGTTGGAACAAAATGTGTTTAACATTACCCTTTAAGTTTTGATGATAACAAGGGATTAAAAGTGTCAATTGGATATGCTAATATTTATTCAAGTGTGCAGGACTATATACAAATTTAGTGTCTTTAAATTCAAGCATAGTTTCTGGAAGAACAAATGAGAGAAATGGAATCAACAAAAAGGAAGCTTGTGCTGCAAGAAAGAGGTTCTGAAGACAAGCAATTCTGAAGAAGCTGATGTCATCAGAAGCACCTCTTCAGAAGCTGACGTCATCAGAGGTTCTGAAGATCATCAGAAACTGAAAGACTGAAGCTTTTCAGATGTTGTTCAAATGATGATTTAATCACGCCTATCATTAGAAGAAGACTAGAAACAAGAAGCAAAGGCTAATTCAAAAGGATTTGAAGGTTTTGAATGCTTATTCTTTGAAGAACGTTGAAAAAAGGACAACTGTACGAAGTGTACAACCACTATCTCCACTACTCTGATTTTATGTCTGCTAGTACAAGAACAATAGTTGTGCCTGCAACGGTGTTCCTCCATAACTGAAATGGATTTGAAATTGCTCCTTCGTAGGACAATAACCAAATCAGGCAACAGATCATTGGTGATTTGATCAAGCTTCAAACGACTGTTTTTGATGTGTTGACATTATACAACGTCTCTTTCACACCTCTATATAAAGGAGTGAAGACATAGAGAATTGTAAGACTCATACAACATATTACAAGTGCCAAAACTTTGTTGAAATTACTCCTCATCAAAGTTCACTTAGAATTTCTTAACAACTTCCATATCTTAGAAATTCTAGAGTCTTAAAGAGTCTGTATCTGATTTGTATTGTGAACACCACTGATTGTATATCAAGTGTTCAACCTCAAACAAATTTCTTTGTAATTCTGTGTGAATAGAAGTCTGTTGCAGTTGTGCTTGAGCATAGGAAGTCTTTTGATTAGGTTCTTGAGCATAAGAAATCTCTTGCAGTTGTGCTTGAGTAGTTTGAAGTCTCTTGCTAGTTTCAGCAGTGAGCAATTGTAATCAGATATTACATTTTAGTGTACTCTCCTTGAAAGTGCAAGGGGGACAGGACTACTTCCGGTTTGTGGAAGGTACTTGTATAATTGATTTGTGTCTCTTCTCTCTCTCTCTCTCTCTCTCTCTCTCTCTCTCTCTCTCTCTCTCTCTCTCTCTCTCTCTCTCTCTCTCTCTGTTTTATCCGCTGCATTTAGATTCTGAACATCACTTCAGAAGCTGAATTTTATTTGTTTCTGAACAGTGACTTCAGTAGGAGAAAACGAAGAAAATGCTAACACAATTCAACCCCCCTTCTTGTGTTTTTCTCACCTTCATATTTTAAATATAGAATATCCTATCTTGTATGTATATGAAAAATGCTAACCAGTGCCTCCGGGGCACTAGTTAAGGATATGAAAAAGGAAATTATATAGTAGTTAATGCATTGAAATTGTGTAATTAGTTTATAATAAAGTCAAAAACATTTTCCTTTTATGGTAATAATTACCTTTTATGGTATGTTTAACTAGTGTCCTGGAGGCAACAGTTAGCAGGACAGTATGTATATTAATGTTAAGTTTTGTATATAAAAGAATACTTTAAAAAAGAAATTGTTCAGGATGGACTTCAGCCCAATTTCCTTTCTTTACAATTTTTTTTTTATTGAATCCCTTTTTTTTTAAATGTTGACTATAATGCATTTAAGCAGTAGAATTTTTTTTTTTAACTACCACATAATATATTAATATGCATCCTAATTTTATAATAGCAATTCTCTTTTGAGAAAATATTTTAAATTTAGAATATATTATCCTTCATGTATATTAATGTTAAGTTCAGTATATAAAAAAATGTTTTAAAAAAGAAATTTTTTAGGATGGACTTCGACCTAATATATTGTGGTCAAATAGTTCATAGCCCATAATCCACATCAAGTCTAAGGAAACAAATAACTTTCTATGCATGTCATCACATACAAACGCTTTGACGAACACCATTGTATAAGAATCATAGTGTGCCATTTTAAGGACATATTCATTCACCACTTTATCAAACTCTACTAGAGAGTTATCTCTGGATTATATCTTATAACCTCATTGTACTCTCACTTGTGCATTACTTCCGTCGTGAGATAGCATAACACCGCCGTACTAATGAATCTCATGCACTGTTATTAATTGGTTATTGATTAATTGAATACAAATGATCTGAGTTACACCATATCATTGATGCTCGAAAGAGGGGTATCACTTTATCGATTCCGTCAAATCTACATAAATTCGTCATCTAAGAGATATATTTGACAATTAAAACCTAAAAAATTGGATAATATAATTTGACATTTAATTTGTTTTTACTAAAAAATGATTTAATCTGTCAATTGAAACCTAAAATGTGTAAGATACATCCATCGTTGTAGCAAGTAACGTCGAGAAATTCGATTAAATGTGTGTGCAACAAATGATATATAATTTCCGCTTTATTAAAATTGGATTAATTGTGGTTGATGGATTCATGCCCACGGGCATGGCAAGCCATTTTAAAAGAGATAGGTGGATCTGAAAAGTATCCATTAGCTATTTGTTGGAATATCCACTTATTAGAAGCTTCAGTGTAATGAATTCCATCCCAGATAATCTTCACACTTGGATCTTTGCACGACTTAGCTATCAAAACTGTTTTCCCATTTACAATCTTGGTAGCTCCACATCTTGCCACATTATTGAAGTTGTACTTCCCACCTTGTCCACAGCATGCAATCACACCCTTCTCAAAACCTTACAATTCAAAAACATTTTGTTTCACCTTCACAACACTTTTTAACTTTTCATCAAACAATATATCAAAAAATCAATATCTGGTTAATTAATATGGTGATTTCATAATTTTCTTGCTCACCATATTTTTGTGCATGGCTGATGAGGGTGTATTTCACTGTGTACACGTCAACATACACAATTGTGGCCTCTGGAAGCTCTTTCCTTAATTGCACAACAGTTTCTTTCAATCTGTAGTTAAAATATTGAGCTACCTCGTTGAACGGTTTCGCACACCCAAATTTATCCATTTGGGCCGCATTCATCGAGTAGCGATCCAGCATGTATGGGAGGCAGCCCAATGGGCCTGTGTTGTGAATCCAAAACGACCTTCCACCTTCCTTGTATACACTCTACTAAATGATAACACTATGGTTAAGTAAATTTAATTTCATGCATTATAGAAAAAATTTAAACCATAAAGTTAGATAATTAGATAAATGAGGTACCCTTATAACATTAGAGAACTGGCCTAATACATCAGGTATATATGCCTTGACTTGTTCTGTGGTCATGTTGAGTTTGTAACCAGCAGTGAGATCATTTTGACCAATATCAAAAGTGTATAAAGCCTCAGAAAAATACTCTTCTTTGGGCAACAATTTCATAAACACTCCTCCTACACCAAATTAAAATTATAAATAACTACTTGGTCACTCTCTTATCTTGTTCAATTTTCATAAGTTATTAGATGTTTGCACCTTTTTTGCGAACAAGTATGGATCTTGCTTTGAAATCAGAGTATTGTACAAGTTGAACATCTAAGGATATAGGACTGTATCCACTCTGAGACTTGGTTGTATTCTGAGGTCTGATGGTGGATCCTGCTGTTGCAAAATTGGCACCGTTGCTGAAGTTTGAACCTACTGAGTTCAAGTAGGCACTCAAATAAGGCAAACTCAAGTTTTGTGCTGTTGAGATACAATTTTAACAAGGAGTCAAAAATAAATTATAATTAAAAGATGTTGTAATTAAAATGTTTTTTGGTAGATAAAATCTTAGGTGAACTCCCTTAAAAAAAAAAAATCTTAGATGAATTAAATCTTGAGAGTATAATGGCAAGAACACATTTTTTTTGGCACGTACTTTCTAACACTCTCCTTTATACGTCAAAATTTATGACTCTCACCTCACCAAGACACCAACACAAAAAAAAATATTGAAAAGAGAAGAAAAAAATTGGAAGGAAAAAGAGAAAATCTTTTAAAAATTACGTGAAGTTATACGTTAATAAGTATACTTTTTCGTCTACAATTGAACTTCTTATTTTAGGTGTTTGTGGACATATCACACATTTTATGATTTTTGGAAAACAGTGAAGAGAGAATGTGCTAAACAATAATGAAGGGTATGCTCCATTTTATCACACATTTTATTATTTTAGGTGTTTTTTTAGTAAAAAAATACTTTTTAAAATTTTTAATCTCCACCCTTCATTATTTTTTTGACACATGTCTTGCATCCAAAGCCTAAATGGAGCTAATCCTAAATGGAACTTTTATAGGCACATTTGTTTACAAGCACCCAATTTTTTACTCCAAACGCATAAATAGCAAATTTTACATTTTTAATAGGAAAGAGACAAAAATGGTTGTATTATTATATGGGATTTGACTGTAACCAAAAAAAATTAATATGGGATTTGACTAAATAAATTCTAAGAAAAGAGAAAGAAAGGTTGTATTATTAATGACATTTGACCAAAAAGTAAATAAATTCTGAGAAAATAATAGTAATTCCAAACATTGATACTCCCTCCATTTCAAAATGAGTGTCGCTTTAACCCATTGCACACAGATTAAGGAATGAAATAAAATAATCATTATATATAACATTTTTACTAAACTGCCCTTACTTTATAAGAAAAAGACAAACTTAAAATTGCATTGAAAATTGTGTGAAAGAAAAGTTGGAAGAAAAAAATTAAAGTTGTATTGAAAATGTAAAGTAATATTTATTTTAAAACAAATTTTTTTGGCTAAAGCGACACTCATTTTGAAACGGAGGGAGTAGTATTCATGTTTGTTTCTCTTCCTCTCTAATGCCAACTTCATTATTATTGTTTTTCGTTGGCCCATTCTAGGATGCATGAGTGGTACATGTTTTGCATCTTACATAAGTTAGTTTTCACCGTTGAATCCTTGATTTTATAATTAAATTGAATAAAATATAATATGATTTATTGATCTAGTTGTATAAAATGCACTTGTATATGATGCAAGATTGTTTTACTTCTACTTATTAGACAATGTTTATATTCATATATCTTTATTCGTTTGTAGTGTGTACACAATCATAATATTCAATAGGTAAGAAACACTTATTCAAAAAGAAACAAAGAACATTATGAGTGAGAATTTCCACCACTTACCTAAGAAATCAATGATGAGACGACCATCGGAGAAACGTCCAACAGGAGTATGAAAAAAAGTGATTCCGTTGGGGGGAGGAGCTTGTCCAAAAGCAGCTGAGAGACCACCAGTATCAGAATTTGAATCTCCAAAGTTGAATATTGCTGGAAAACTACAATTCCTTGCTCCAATTACAGGACTTGGCACCATAACAACAACTAGAAATGTTGAAATTACAACCCATGACATAACTTGTCTCCATTTCTCTCCTTGTGTCTGCATAGCTCTTTCTTTGATTTAGAAACCACTCAGATCTAATTTAAACAATCTTTGACCACTGCATAATTAAGTAGAGGTTTGCATGTTAAAAAGCCTTGAATTTAGGATATATATGTCAAACATGTCCCTAAAAATAAAAAATAAAAAAATTTGTTGTTTATTAATATTATCATGCTTGAAATATAAAAACTACACGTGTTCTTAATATAATGTTCTTTTGAAGGAAAAAAAAACACTTCTTTTTATTCGAATTTTTAACTGTATTTATCATTTCCTTGTAAACATACTTTTTGTCAAATAATAAAGTATTGAGCTCAACTATTACTAAGTTAATAGTTCGGAAATGTGTCATCGTGAACTTAACTCAGTTGGTATGGACAATGCATAATATATATAAGGTTTGGGATTCAAACCCGGCCACCACGGAAAAAAAAAATAGTTCGGGAATGTACTTAGTTTGGTCTTTAATGATTTGATTCAGTTTTTTTGCTGCAATTTTGAATTTAGGTTCAGATCGTATTTGTCACCATTGCTGTATTGTTGGCTTGTGGGGTTTAAGTCTGGTTGAAGCACATTTGTGATGAATAGCCTTTTATTTATCCTCTAGGTCTGGTTGAAGCACATTTGTGAGAAAAAACTACAAGGGGGGGTTGAATTGTGTTCTCAAAAACTTTTCTTTCTTACGTTCTGAAAAATTGTTCCCAAATTCAGAGTCTGACTTGAGTTCAGAGTCTTAGTGCAGCGGATAATAGTAAGAGAACAGAGAAAGAAAGAACACAAGCAATTATACAGGTTCCTTCCACAAACCAGAAGTAGTCATGTCCCCCTTGCACTTCCAATGAGAGTTCCACTAAAATGCAATATCGGATTACAAGTTGCTCAATGCTCAAGGACAACTCCAAGAGACTTCTATGCTTAATCACACAAGAAAGAGACTTCCTTGCTCAAGGACAACTCCAAGAGACTTCCTTTGCTCAATCACAACTGAAAGAGACTTCTCTTAACAATTACAAATAATTGAATAAGGTTTTGAATACGTGATATACAATCAGAGGTATTCACAAAACAATGCGAAGATGCACTTAGCCCGCTAAGGTTTTGAATAAGGATTTTTTTTTTTGAAACGACAAATATTATTAAGCTAGGCTAGTGCAAGATGCACTTAGCCCGCAAAGGAGGAAAAAGAGTACACAAATAGAGAGCCTGATATCAAATGGCATCTCTCCACCAAAGACAAAACTCGATAAAAAAAACCTTTATAGTCCATATCCCAACAATCGGACAGGACTTAAAAAAACTAAAAAAACAAACCCACCAAAACACTACAATAGACTAAAACAACAACATAAATTGCAGCAACCAAAGGCCTATTCCTGCAGCAGCGAAACAGCCACACGGACCTGCTTTCAAAAAGCCAGAACCGCACCTGCAAGTCTCAACAACATCAGCAGCAGGAACCCAGCAAAGGCTATAACGGTGACAAACACCTCAGCACAAATGTAGCAGCTGCAAATAAACCCCAGTAGCGCACTCTTCAACCGCGAATCACACCAAGGCACCACTTCGGATTCCACCGCCATTCGTAAAACAAACAAGGTTGAATTTTCAGCCTAGCTAAACTCCAACTCCACGACAGCCTTTTGATATCCTCCATCTCTATACCACCATTGTTAAAAATTACGTTATTTTGCGCACTCCAAATAACCCACACAACGGTATGCCAATTAGACGCATACCCCTTCTTAATTCATTCCTGTTAGGAACCAAAACATCCCAACACCTCCAATGAACAAACAAATTGGAGGGGGTAATACAATTCACCTCTAACCAATTTTGAACTTCCGACCAAACCTTCCAAGTCTTTAAACAATGCAAGAAAAGATGATTTGTCGATTCAACGACATTGTTACAAAGAACACAGAGTAAACTAGCATTCAGAACCAAAGCAATCCTTCTTGCTAAATTCTCCCTTATTGGTATTCGATCTAACAAACCCTTCCAACATAGGGCCACCACTTTAGACGGTGCCGGGCTCTTTCAAATTTGTCCAAAGACCCGATTCTCCTCATCCCCCAACTCCACCTCCACTTACGGCACCTCCATCAATCTTTTATACATAGAGCTAACCGAGAAAATTTCTCCTACCACCAACTTCCAATACCACTCATCTTCCCCATTTGTCCACACCATTCCTTGTAGATTAAGCAACAAATTATGAAGAAGCTCTTCCTCCCAAACAAACAACCTCCACAAACAAATTATGAAGTGTTTATTTATATTTTCAGATATGATATGATGATGCGACAGTATTAAATGTATAGGGGGTCTCTCAATTCTCTATCAATTTAGCTTAGCCAACAATTTTACTTCAATCGGAAAACATAAGATTCTCCTGTACTAGGTCCTAGTATTTAAATTTTGTTTATGACTGAACTGTACTTTAAGTTTATAGTCCCTATAAATATTCACAGTTTTGTTTTTAGTTCTTACAAAATAAAATCACACTTTTTAGTCCCTGTGACATTTTTCTTAAGCATTTTAGGGACCAAAAATGTTGATGGAAATTTTTGACAGAGACTAAAAATGCTGATGGAAAATTTTATAAGGACTAAAAACACTAACATAATATTTTGTAGGGACTAAAAAGTGTGATTTATTTTTATAGGGACTAAAAATAAAACTGCAGATATTTATAGGAACTAAAGTCTTAATTA
>Ga0228710_1013070_pt1 | contig 10041 bp, 4 predicted proteins | sample MedpolnodulmetaG_FD_177995 | JGI IMG/M metagenome (GOLD analysis project Ga0228710, IMG submission 177995) | Root nodule microbial communities from Medicago polymorpha collected in Santa Monica, California, United States - pink nodules | ecosystem: Host-associated > Plants > Roots > Nodule... | reverse complement strand
AACAATTTAAAATAGATTCAATAGAGGATACAATACCTGACGGAGCTTTGAAGAAAGAAAGGGCATAAACAGGCAGCGACGACAGGACAGATTTCAGTAAAACCAGACGGCCCCCGAATGATAGATGTTTCAATTTCCAGCCCGACAGTGTAGCTCGGATGCGAGTAATAAGAGGAGTTCAGAACGGTATCCGCCGGGCGTTACCACCAATAGGCAGCCCCAAGTACACAAACGGAATAGCACCCACTTTACAACTCAACATGGATGCCGCCTCTGATAGCCATGACAATGCGACGTTCACTCCCACCAAATGACTTTTCGAAAAATTTACTTTTAAGCCCGATAGAGCTTCAAAGAGAAGAAGTATAACTCTCATAGAACGGATGTTGGCCCAAGATTTGACACCCATAATTAAAGTGTCGTCAGCAAACTGTAAATGAGAAACAACAGTCACGTCACTACGCCCTACCGTATAACCCACAAACAAATCATTGAGATTCAAAGATTCCATCAACACATGAAAACCCTCAGCCGCCAAAAGAAATAAAAACGGAGAGAGAGGGTCTCCCTGCCTCAACCCCCTCTCCAAAGAAAACTCATTCGTAGGAGACCCGTTTACCAAGACAAAAGCAGTAGCCGTTCTGATACACTCATTAATCCATTTGCGCCAAAGAGTTGGAAAACCCATATTCCTCATCACCTCATCTAGATAATCGAAATCTATAGAGTCATATGCCTTTTCAAAATCAACCTTGAACAGGATCAGTTCCTTCTTGGACCTGCGTGCCTCATCAACTACCTCATTAGCCACCAGAATGCCATCCAGAATTTGACGGCCTTTAATAAAAGCTGACTGTGTATCCGATATAACTGAACCAATCACACCACGGAGTCTATTTGCAAGCACCTTAGCCAAAATTTTGTACAAACTACCCACCAGCGATATCGGGCGAAAGTCGTGGAGGCATTGAGGATTATCCACCTTAGGAATCAACGCTATAAAAGTGCTATTAATTCCTTTGGCCAATCTACCATTGCGATGAAACTCCACTAAAAAGCGCATGACATCCTCCTTCATAGTGTCCCAAAACTCCTTTATGAAACCAAAATTAATCCCATCGGGACCCGGACTTTTATAATTCTCGCAGTCCCACACCGCTCTCCTTACTTCATCCACCGAAAAAGGTCTGGTCAAAGCCGCCCCCTCTCCAGTGGATAAAGAACGGAAAGCTAACGAGTCCATACTCGGCCGTTGCGTGAGGCGCCGCTGAAAATGAGTTGAGAAGTGACTTTATACCGCATTGCGAACGTTGTCAACCCCCTCCACCAAAACCCCGTTTACAAGAAAAAATGGTATTGAATTTCTACGTCGCCTATTAGACATAACTCCATGGAAGAACTTTGAATTTGCATCGCCGTCCCGTAACCACTGTGTTCTTGACTGTTGCCAACAAATACTAGAATTAATTCGAACCAAAGAAAACAACTCTTCCGTTAAACCATGCAACTCTTCTATCTCATCGTCGCATAAGACCTCGGACTCCCCTTTCAAATCCAAGACTTCTATTTTGTCCTTTAAACCCAAAATTCTAGCTGGTACATTTTGTGCGTGACTTTGATGCCATTCTTTTAATGCCAATTTGATAAGTTTCAATTTTTCTTTCAACACAAAACCACCCCAGCCATCCACATCAAACGATTGCCATTTATTGCAAACAAAAGATTTGTAACCAGGAAGAAGCTCCCAACATTTCAACATACGTAAAGGTCGGGGGCCCCAATTATCAACATCTATGGAAAGCACCAAAGGGCAATGATCTGACACCCCTCGAGACAAAGCCAGCTGAACACAATTAGGCCAAGTCGCACACCATCTATCAGAAAGCAGAAACCTGTCTATACGACTCATAGAATTCCCATCGCCTCGGAACCACGTAAAATTGCGACCCCGAAGAGGAAGATCCACCATAAAATTGTTCTCTATAAAAGTATTGTAGGCATCATTCGAAGCCTGTCTAGCCACGCTGCTGACACTACGCCGCTCCTCCAAGGTCCGGATAGCGTTAAATTCACCACACAGACACACATTCCTTTCAGATAAAATGTGCAGACGGTTGGATAAATCATTCCACAACACCTGCTGGCGAATAGAATCACAGGGAGCATAAATATTGAAAACAGTAAATTGCATCCTCGTTTTTACAAAACACCCAGAAATTGCCAGAACATGCTCAAAAGACATAGATGACCACACTTCTACCTCCTTAGTATCCCGCATCGTAACTATACCACCTGAAGCCCCCACAGAAGGTTGAAAAGAAAAATCGACAAGATCACCTCCCCAGATTGATTTACACAAATTTACATCAACCATAGACAACTTAGTTTCCTGGACACACATTATTAACGGATTTTTCTCCCTCACCAATTGACACACCTCTCTTCTTTTCTCAAAACTCCCTAAGCCCCTTACATTCCAAGAAATTATCTTCATCACCAACTAACTACACCACAACCGCCCCTTCCTCCCTCCTTACCAAGGACCCGACCTATTTTCCATCCCCACCGTCCCCTAAATTTTTCCTTCCCGTTCCAGACAACACATCAAACATATTATTTTTATCTCCCTGAAACTTGATGCCAACAGTGTGCGCTATATCAGAAACATCTTTATTTACCGTCTTCTCATCACCATGTAGCACTAACCAATGTTTCCAATCATTATTAACAGACGATGGAGATGCACTATTTGATTCAGATAACGTTACCTGAGCCTTATACCCATTAGAAGCCTTCCGCCGCTGTTTGCTAGTCCTCCGCAATGCACGGAGAACCTCTTGTCGATCTTTGTTAGAAAGTCTAGCAATTCGTTTTAAATTTTGTGCACAATGGCGAAGATGTCCACTACCTTTCTTTTTCAACGCTCGTGATGGCATTTTAGAGGTTATCTTGTCAGTGCCCTTCAAACAGGACCTCATTCTATACTCGGATTCAACACGCTTGTTACGGGTGGCCCATTCCAAACTCCACGGACCTTGCACTTCTGGCCGCGCTCTTGGCGGGGGGCAAGATGAAGTTCTCTTCGCCATTCTTCTTTCAAGAGTAACCAGCTTACTAGACTTGGCCCCACACTCAGCGCTAGCAGCCTCGTTGTTGGGAGGAACACCAACGTGAGATTGCACCTCTATTGTAACATTATTAGCATCAAGAGTTGATCTCAACTCCACCAGCTTGAGACCTTGTGGTTTAGAGATAACCGAAGGTAGGGGATGAACCGGAGCCATAGAACTAGGCTCTGAAACGACATGGGGATGATACTGCCGTTGTTGGGAACCCGCATCCTCCTTCAACTTATCCGAAAAATGATTCACAAGAACATCAACGTCACCACAATCAACATCTTCGACATGTGCTTCGGGTAACTCTGATGAAGCCTCGTCAAAGTCTTGTTCTTCATCAAGCAAGCATGCATCCTCACCCAATGAATAACCCCACTCCTCAATAATCTTAAAATTGAATAACACCCCATCCACCATAATTTGAGCCTCGGTATTAATAACTTCCAAAGAATTAGTAGACAAAAGGATTCTTGCATAATCAAAACGATCCCTCTCCAGAGTTATGTCGTCAATTCTTAACAGGCGGCCACAATCCATTACACATAACTTAAAGAAATCATAGTTCCACGCATGAAGCGGCACCCCGTATATCCGTACCCATGCACCTCTTTCTCGAACCAACACATCTTTGCTCCATCTTACGGGTTTCGAAAAGAAATTGGCAAAAAAATCCGGCGCTTTCGAGAACAGAACACTCACATCAGAATCATCAAGAGAACGTAAAAACACCTTATCTGCGCCCATCGGTATAATAACTAAACTATCAAACCCGGCATCGAAAATCCTCCGTTGAAGAACGGGAATAACCTCTCCATTCAAAACAGACACCACTACACCTTTTGTCGCCCAACTCAAGTCATTAACAGAAGACAAATACTTGGGTACAAACACTTGATAAGCAGCCCCTACGTCCTTCTCCGACTCCACCACCACAGTCTTTTCTGGCTCCACCGCTTTGGCACCAAGTACAACACTATTTCCCTGCCCATATAAAATACCTCCACCACTTAAACCCACCACGTTTCTTTTTTCTCCCTCAACAACAATTCCTCCCACGATATTTCTTTTTTCTCCCTCTTTGGTTTTTTCTCCCTCTCCACATTCCCTACCCTCACCCCTCTTATGACCATAGCGATCGTAAGCGGACACCTTGGCTACTACCTTAAAATCACCAAACCATATATTGTTCACAGCTTTCAACAGTTTATCTAAGTCTTTCACATTACTATACCGAACAAAACCAAACACAGCACCATTTACATTACGTTTTTTAGCCAAATATATATCCTCCATAATACCGCAAACTTCAAAACCATGCCTTAACGACCTATACGAGATGTCTTTCGGTACATTCGTGAAATAAAAAGAGACAAAGTGATTGTGTTTTGTACCGTTTAGAGTTGCTGGTTGGACATGCTGCTTCTGTTGTGAATGTGATGGTTGTACACCCATCTGTGATACCGCGCCTTGCTGCTTTTGTTGTGACTGTACCGGTTGTACTCCCAAGTGTGAAGCCGCGCATTCTGTATGTGGTTGTTGTTGTCCCAACGCTGGTTCTCTTCCTGGCTGTATAGACACACGCCTGTGCATCTGAACCGTGGCACAGAATTCTGAAGCGCGCCCGCGCTGCTGCTTCGTTCTGGAAAACGACCGACGTGCCCTACGTGACGGATACCTGTGCTTGCGGGCAATGTTGTCGTGGCTGTTGCCTGGCCAATAGGACCTATCGCAATCAGTAAGGTTGATTGCACTGTAATCCTCGGAGTCCACTGTAACATCTCCCCACCTTGACGAACCGTACCGAGCCCTAACCCTAGACCGTCCTTGACGCTTCTGACCTCTATACCGCTGCTCCTCCCGAAACCTGTCCCGTCCGTCTTCAACCTGTTCCCGCGCTTTCCTTCTTCTCGGTCTCACATCGGTCCATAAACCCCTATCCCCCCCGTATGGTGGCACCCTGCTTGGAACCCTATCCCCCCCATAGTACCTCACTTCTGGCGAAGGTGAAAGCCGGCGCGGTTGCCCTCGGTAGCGAAGGTAACCGCCTCTCTCAAGACCATGCTCTCTCTCTCGCTCGCACAACCAGCTCACTTGACAAAATCAGTCGCTCCACAATAAAACATAACACCCCTTGCTGCATAAGTTTACAGGTTTGAGTCGAAATATTCTGAATTCAATCCAAACTACTCGAAGAAAACCAAGCTACCTATTGTGACAAAAACATGAAGACAATTTCAAAGAAAATTAAGATTCCCATTGATAATGAACAAATAAATAACCTAATTAAAATTTTGTTCCTTTACCATTCATTAATTAGCAATATGCATTGCATCTAAATACCATTTCACAAATGCTTTCAAGACATAAAAAATATTTTAGGCTAATGGCAAAAAAATAGAACAATAAAAATGATCTAAAAATAGGAATCTGTATATAAACAAGGGAAAACCATTTGTTCTCACAATCGTTCCATGTCACTATGTTAAGATACAACAGGAATAATAAGAGATAAAGAACCACTTTAAAAAACAAAATATAGAAAATAAAAATTCAAGAAAAATTTAAATTCGAACGGCATATTATTTTTAGACTCACATTACCTAGCTATCTCATCAACATTTCAATCCTCAAGAAACATTAACTAAAATTAAAAGAAATCTTACCTTATTTGAAGGACATGAGGGTGAAGATAGTCCTTTAATAGTGGTCATTCAGATACCACTTCTCCTAAATTACTATCCAAAAAAATACAATTATAGTTAGAAATGAAATCAACTTTGGAATTATAGTGAAGGCAAAGAAAAGCAACAATGAACAAATGAAAAGATTAAGTTTTTTTGAAAGCCCTAGCAAGATGCTTCATCTGATCCAGAATCTCACTTTCATGAAAGTCATGAAATGAAAAACAAAGGAATAAGAAATAAGAGACAAAAGAGAGTGTAGATTGTATTGCAGCAAAAAGAAAACAGAGAGCGCATTCAGATTTGAATTGAAATCTTGAGAAGAGGGAAAGTTAAATTTGTATTGGGAGGGAGAATGAAAAGATAAATGAAAGATTCAAAGTTGGAATTTTGAGATGGGAAGAACCACTTAGGCTTGTTTGGGAGTTTGGAGAGGAGGGGGAAGGGATGACTTTGGAGGGTTGGAAATATAAGAGAAAATAATAAAATCTTATAAAAGTAATTTTTTAGACAATGACAAATTAATGCTTATGATCAATATATTTTTAATTTTAAGAATATTATAACTACATAGATTAAATTTGAAGAATTCATCTAATCCCTCTAATCTCAAATGAGGAGGATTTGGTATAATGAAGAAAAATGAACCCCCAAAGCATTTTCCTTTCAATGTCATCTCCTTTCTATTTTTCCAAACTCTTCTTCTCCAAACTTGCAAACAAAGTCTTAGTGTGGGTTCCCTAAAAAAAACGATAGATGATGCGGGAGTGAAATAGTGATGGGAATTTTTTTTTGGATATGATTAGGTTTGAGTGTGTTGATCACTTGGTTGCACCGAAAAAATTAAGACTATTATTCTTCTCACCCTATCTACTTCGTCACACGCCCTATAAATTTTACAAAAATGTCCATGGGATTTCGGATTATAAAATCCGAACACATTCAAACTATGATCGACTTTTATAATTCGAAATATACTTATGTATAATCAGCAATCAGAATCTCTCCCATTTCAACAGTTTTGAATTTTGCTTTTAAAAACAATAAAAAATAAAGAAAAAAAATGATAAAAACCTGACAAATAAAATCATAAAAATACCACAAAAAATTCTAAAAATCAAATAAAACTAAGGGTGACTTGATCCTTGATTTTGAGATTTTTCTGAGAATATGAAAAATTAAAAACAAAACGAAAAATGGGTCTAAACGATGGAATTTTGGATTTTGACAGGTGGAGTCTCGTAACAAGTCCTTGCTAAGGGTGACTTGATCCTTGATTTTTTTTTCTTCTGATTTTCTGCAGAAGTTTCAAAGCAATTTAATCAAGTATCCCGAAAAACTGGATTTTTGACTAAGAACAGCTAACAATGACCTAAAACAGCAGGATGAGAGCTAGAAAGATTAATATGGTCCTTAAACTGGTTATCCATGTTACAAACAAGCTCAGAATTTGTGCTGATACAGTTCAGATTATATAATCCGAACTGTTTCCCTGGTTATCCATGTTACAAACAAACTCAGAATTTGTGCTGATACAGTTCAGATTATATAATCCGAACTGTTTCCCCCCTGAAAAAAGGGTGGTTAGGGTGTGTTCGGATTATATAATCCAAAAAAAGCAAGGCACACACACTATTCTTTTTTGAGGTTTTCGGATTATAAAATCTGAATTGATGTAAAACTCTTTTTTTTTTAACCCCATAACAAAGGAAAAACCTAGTACGGATTCTAAAATCCGAAAATCGCATGGGCGTTTTCAAAAGAAAAAAAGTGGGGCACACAAGAAATGAGTAGGTGAAAAAAGTAATAGTCAAAAATTAAAGGAATAGCTGGGTGTGATGGAAACTTGGACGGTAGCAGCACACCACATAGAAAATTGCTTTTTTGACATCCATAACTTCACATTGACACAAGTAAATTACGTTAGGGCCCCCAGCGGTAGTTAACTACCGTTGGGAAAGCCGACATCAGTTAATTGTCGCTGGTGCCAGCGGTAGATAACTGATGTTGCTTTTTTTCTCCCAAAACCAGAAAACCCCTAGGTCCTATTCACTCATCACCTCACCTCACCATATCATTCCTAAAAAAAATCCCCATTTCAAAAATCCTTTGTCAAAATCTTGGTTACAAATCATTGCTGATTGATTGCTAGGAAGTTTCTGCACACAATATGCATCAAAAAACAGGTATTGCAACTATTAACATGTTTGCATTTGATTGGTTTCTGCATTTTGTTTGTACTGTCACGAACTTTAGCGGCAGTTAACTACCGCTGGGAGTCAGTGGTTGTTAACTGCCGCTGGACACTTAGAATTTTTTCAAAATTTTCTTTTGTTTTTTTTTTGGTTTGTTTATGTTATTATATGATATTAGATACATGTTTATTAATTAGTTTAGTAATTATATGTTTTTTATTTATAGATAAGTTTAAGAATGCGGGTGATGATTCGGGTGATCGAAAACTTAGTGTTGTCGATTCCATTAAGGTTGAAGCGCCCATTAAGGTCGAAGCTTCCGTGAAGGTTGAAGCATCCGTTAAAGTTGAGGCTTCAAGCGTCAATTCCGATGTGTGGAAACTTCGTGACAATGAAGTGGACATGGCTCATTTTTTTTGACCCGAGATAAATGGAAAGATAAAGACGAATTGCTCGGTTGGGTTCGTCGACAAGCAATTAGGGTTGGATTTACGGTTATCATTCGAAGATCTTGTGAAGGTAGATATGTAACTAAACTTTAATGAACTATATATATATATATATATATATATATATATATATATATATTTGAGTTTCGCATTTATTATAAATTCATGTACTTTACGCGTAATGTGTTGCATAATGTGCAAAATTTGACGAATTTCAAACAATTGTGAAACGTTAACGCATTATCGATTTTGTGTAATGTTATCGAATAATTGATAAACTATAAAATGTTGATCTTTGGGATTGCTGGATGTTGTTGTTTCGCTTTGATTTCATTCAGAATTGCCGTTTGAAATTACAGGTACAAACAGGCCAAAATGGCTGGAAAAACCATTGCAGACTGCACTGGTTCTATTTACTGGTGCTAACTGCTGCTGGTGCTAGCGGTAGTTAACTGCCGTTGGTTCCTTGGGGGGCAGTCAACTGCCGTTGAGGGTTTTTTTAGTAATTTTAATGTGTCATTGTGAACTTTTGTTTGTCAGAAAAGCAATCTTCCACCACCTTTGGGTAATGTAAAGCCCATTAACTTCTCATTAACTTCCCATTAACTTCTCATACTATGGCAGTGTGAACATATAAATATTAAAATATAAATGAATAAATATAAATATATAATTAAAACTTAAATAATTATAGTTAATTACTGATTATAGAAACTCAAAATAATCAAAGAACTCCTAATGAGTGATAAATGACAAACTTGACAAAAAACTAACCTTACTATACTATATTGTATGATATTATACTATTCTTTTATTATTATAATTGATTTTTTTCTAAGCATTTTTTACAACAATGATAGTAATTCATTTGAATTTTTTTATGTTTTGTATCAACATACCCGAATATTCATTATTTTAAAATTTGTCATATTACGTATTGAATATCATACTGGTTACCGTACCCGTATCTATGGATCATAGATCATAACGGTTGTGTGAAGTCCATCGAAAAGTTCCGTATAAAGAATCACAATAGTTATGTAGAGTGCATATAACTTGTGCTCGTGATTTTTGGGTATCAATCCATTGATTGGTATTGTACCTTCAATCTTTGAACTTTCTACTTTTATTTTTGGGAAGGGAAAAAGAGAGAAAAACCCTTAGAGATTAGGTCTGAGGGTTGGTTTCGAAAAGGGAAGGTTTGACGCACCCTAAACGACTACGGTATTCCGTAGGAACCTCTTGGCTAAAATTATCTTGTGCTAATTATTCGCTTATTTTGAAAATAAATGCCTAAGAGTCTAAGTGAAAGAATGGAGGGAGAAGAAGTAAGATTTTGTTATTTTTTATTTGATTTGAAAGGATTGGGTCCTTTGCCTACATACCCACAAGTGGGATCAAAACCATTGTAGTTCACTCTCCAAAATTGTTTTTGTGAGTTAGGTTAATTTTTATAATTTTTGAAAATGATTTTGAGAAGGAGAGAGAGGCCTCAAGGCATGAGAGAAAAATAAAGTGAGGTTGGTCAAATTTTATTTACAAGAAAGTTAAGTCTAAAATGAAAGTTAAATTGATTAAATTTTGATTAAGAAAATAA
>Ga0228710_1013068_pt1 | contig 10045 bp, 4 predicted proteins | sample MedpolnodulmetaG_FD_177995 | JGI IMG/M metagenome (GOLD analysis project Ga0228710, IMG submission 177995) | Root nodule microbial communities from Medicago polymorpha collected in Santa Monica, California, United States - pink nodules | ecosystem: Host-associated > Plants > Roots > Nodule... | reverse complement strand
AAGTACCTAGATTTTACATTAATAATTGATTGAAGTCTCAGTTTTCCATCCACATAACATGGTCTTCTTCATCTTGGTTAACTGTAGGAATCTGATAGACTGTCTCTCTACCTATTGGATAAATCAAGCTTGAATTTGTAACTAAGGTGATCTTCTATAGAAGCCTGAACAAGATGCTTATTAGGAAAATATGTAGCCTTCATAAAGGAATTTTCAAACAGAGAAATGTGGTTTTCAAAGAATTTTTTGATGAATTTCTAGTGTAGTGATGTGGATCGTGATGTTAATGTTTGTTGATGAATTTTTGAGTTTTTTTTTGGTTTTCTACGAAGTTTGATGAAGATTTGATGAAGATGATGAAGAAGAGGAAAGGAAGGAAGAAAATGAAGTTTTCTATGAATTTTTTGATTTGGTCCCTCTGTGAATTTTATTTTTTGATTTTGGTCCATCTAACTTTGTGACTCAGCATACAGAACGACACATTAGCGTCGTCTGCCATGTCATCCTCCGTTTGCCACGTAGACATTTTTGTAACAGATGATGACGACATGGACCAAAACCAAAACTTTTATAACTTATAGGGGTTGTTTCGCAACAAAAAAAGATACATGGACTAAAACCAAAAACGCGCTAACTTACAGAGACCTTTTACTTATTTAAGCCTATTTTTCATGATTTTTTGCATGCATGTTTAGGATGTAAAAATACGACTTTTCATATAAAATTAAAAAATTTCGACAAGGAACAGATTAATTATAAATTTTTAAAGTGTCAAAAACTAAAAAAACAAAACAATAGAAATCTCGATCTAGAAATTCAATTTAGAGTTGGTTTTTTGACACCTCTATAAAAACACATTGAAAGGATCTATATAGTTTTGCAACATTTCGTCTATCCTCGATTTATTTTGATTTTTCAACCAAAACATGCAAAATTGCAAATTTTCTCCGAGTAAGCATATACTCACGGGTCAAATTTTGTTCCCTAATTTTTCTAGAATGTTTATAACATCATAAGAACCACCACGACTAAAATTTAGAGTTTTTGAACAAGAGACGAATTTATTATGAATTTTCATTTCAGCTAATTATGAATTTCTTAAACAATTCATACTTAAATTATTCCTCGTTTAGTAACTTCAAAAATTTAGGAACAAAATTCGACCCTCAAATATATGTTTGCTCGGAACAATATTGCAATTTTGCCCCGTTTGGTTGAAAATTGAAAATAAATTGAGGAATAGTCGGAATGGTACAAAACTTTGTTGATCATCTAGATTTATTTTTACAGGCGTCTGCCAAAAATCAACTCAAAATTCATTTTTTAGATCCATATTTCCGTTTTCAGTCTTTGGCGATTCATAATTAATTCGTTCTTTGTCGAAAAATTTAAATTTTATGTGGAAATTCATATTTTAATGTCCTAAACATGCATAAAAAAAATCGTGAAAATATTCAACCTCTAGGTCACTTTTCGAGACTTTATGTCTATAGAAAAAATATGAGGTTAAAAATAGGAAGAATCTCAAATAACAAAGGTAGAGTCTGTGTTTTTATTTTATTACAGGATCATTTTTCAGACTTTGCGTATATGACATAATCAATTTGAATGATTACCCGATTTTTTTTTACAATAATTGATTTTATCATACAAAAAAGTCTAACGACACAATTTATTTTTCGCTTGGCTTCCATTCATGCAAAATTAGTTTTTGATATAATCCATCAATATAAAGTGACATGGATTAGTCTTTAGTCTTGTCTTTGTTTTTCTCTTGCCGACAAAGAAATAAAATAATTATTTGACATGTCAGTTCATGTATTATCCTCTCTCCAATAAATACATAAATGTATTATTGACAAAGTAATAATTAAATTTCATTTTTAATTATAAGATCATTTATAAAAAAAAAAATGTGCGTTCTTAAATATATGACTCTGTAAATTATTAGATATATTTATTACCTTTTTTTTCCCTTCAAATATACCTTTATTAATGCTAACAATTTATCTTCGGATATGAAAAGTAACATTGAATACATTTATTTACCCTTCCTTTCCCTCTCTCTTTTGTGAGCCGTCGGCTGAAACCCTAATTTCTTCTCCTTCATCCATCAAAGAGGGGTGGTTTAGGGTCAATTTTTGACCTCAAATCACCCCTCTAAATCTTTTTTCTCCTTCCCTTCTATTTAAATAAGTGATTTTCACATCGAATTAGGTTTTCCTTTTGTGATTTCGTCGTCTTAGTGTGACACTGTTTCGTTCGTCGTTTTTATGCGGCGTTGTTTGTCTTTTCCCTTGTTTAGGTGTTTGTTCAATTCAGATTGTGAGATCAGCTTTGATCAAGTGCAGATCCAACCAATGACTTTGGCGTCATCAACGTTGCAGATCCGGAGGCATGACTTTCCCAGAGATTTTAGTATAGTCATATTTGTAGGCTTATGTACTTTGCCGTTTTATGCTATTAACATGAATGTCGTGAGTTTGTTCACAGATTCATACTTTTTATTTTTAGCGAATTTGTATTGCATCGATGTACTCTATCAATTTGAATGAATGAATGTCGTTTGTTTTGTGTCAAAAATAATAATTAGTCACACACATTTCAGATATATTTACTACCCAAACAACTTTTCTTAATACTCATCATTTTTATTTGTCAGAAAAAAAATACTCATCATTTTTATAAGTGTTCTTATAAGAAGAGACAAATGAAATATTGATTTAAACTTTAAACACGATGAATGCATGCATGTTTAGAATATTATAAGAATCTCTCTAAACAAAATTAATTTTTTTAAACTAAACGAATTAAATATTAATTTTTATGTTTTTGGGGTTTAAAAATTTATATTTAATACATGTTTTTTTTAAAAAATTATAATTTTTTTTGGAGAGATTCTATCATATTTTAAACATTTTCAGAAATATTCATTCAATAATATGAAGTCTGCCCATGATTTGACTTATAAAAATGGATCAAAAGTGGTGATTCAAAATTTTTGAAAAACTAAAAGTCGAAGAAATTCTTAAATGAACCTAAAATGAAAAGTTAGTATATTTATAAGATCATAAACATATTTAACCGTTTAAAAAATATATGATAGAAAAATTTGTTGTATAATATAATGGATAGATATCCGTCTTTCAAAAAAAAAAATGGCCTTAAAAAAAAATCATATATAATGGATGGATGGAGAGTACTGCTCAATTATTGCAGCCATTGATGATGGCAATGGTGATCGTAGATGGTTCTCGCGAGAGAAAGAAAATAACATTGTCCCCATTGTTCTATATCATGCATATGTTTTGTATATGACAGCCGATCTCCTCGCATTCTCTCCTTCCTTCTATTTTCATAAGTTGTGTTAATCTCTCTCTAAATTTTAAAGAGAAGATCAATAGTGAGAAAAAAAAGATCGAGATAGATAGATTATTGAAAGAAAATGATTCATTTTAAAGCACAAGAAAAGAATATAGAAAGATGGGGTAGTTAAGCTCAAGGGTAAGGACACCAAACAATACCATTAGAACACCTCGAGTGGAGGTTCCTCATATTCAAACCACCAACGTAAAGGCATAAGGATAGAGAGAGTATTGGAAGGAAATAATCCAATTTGAATTACAATAAGTACAAAAAATATTAGAAAAAAAAAGTACAAAGAATATAGAAAAGATGGGGTAATTAATCTTAAGGGCAAGACCACCAAACAATACCATTAAATAATGACGTCGTTGTCCTCGTGAGCTTAGCTCAGCTGGTATGGACAATGCATAAAATATGCAAGGTCCAGGGTTCAAATCCCAGCCACCACCAAAAAATAAAATAATGGCGTCGTTGAAATGCTGTGCAACATGGGAAAGAATTGTCTCCGGTCAAATTTTCTCCTGTTTTCTCCTGTGAAGCAATCCGAACCGTCCATTTCTTTTTAATGAAAATCAATGGCTATTAATAAAAGCAATTAAAATCAACATAAACTTTGTCTATTTCATTTCATTTCCTTCCTTCTCCCCTTGAGAGACCAGCTTACTCTAAAACACAAAATTGTTTCATCTTCTTTAATAATAACAACACAACCCAGTGAACACCAAGCAATTATTGATGATGTTGTCGCTTGGTTGCTATGTTAGATTATGTATAACTCCAAGCATTGTCATGACAGAATGAGAGAACACCGTTTGTATAACTCCAAGTATTTGTCATGACAAAATTAGTGGTTTTCAAGCAATCACCATGACATAATCCGAACCTAAGCAATTGTCACTATTTCCAAGCTTGTAAATTTGAAATTCAGTTGATAATCAACCCAACCATTTTGCATAAAGTAAATTCGAAATTAGGTTAATCTAGAATAATAAGAAATGGAAATCAACCTTAAACATAAAAAAAATAATACCTAAAGAATGGGAGAAGGAGAGAAGAAGCGAAAATAGAGAAGGATGAAGGAAGGACATCATTGTTGGTGCACCGCCGAACAGGATTCAATCGCAAGAATGGAGACAATCCATTCCCTGTGAACATACCTGAATTATAAATGGTTTTATCTATTTCACACAGAAATGTAATTAATTTTGTATGAGGAAATGATATTATAAGTTGTTTTACAAAATTGTCTTTAATAAATTGCATAAGAAAGATAAATTAAAGAATTGAAAGAAGAGAAAGTAATAAATAATTAAAGGTATAATAGAAAAAATAACAATAATATTTCTTTGATATTAAAAAACGACTTATAATTTAATTAATTATGACCAAAAAATTTCCCAAAATAACTTACAATGTTTAAAAAAGAAGCAACCTTGGAAAATTGGCAGAACTTAAAGCAGGGAAAAAAGGTGGAGTTTAACATGAGAAAGGTTAATCCTTTTCCACCATAGGAATTTTTTTTAAACCATTGGATCAGGTAAGGAACATAATAGTATCATAGTCTCTCAACACTGTATTTTCTCACACCATCTTCCACCACCATCCTACCTTTCTTCTATTTTTCTTCAACCGGCACCTGGGACATTATATCAGATAACTCTTGAGTTTCTTGTCACCACTTTCAGTCCTGATATCTCTCTTTTTGCCAAGTTTGGGGACTAATAATAAGAAATTTAAATTTAGTCTTGATTATTCCTCTTTAGTTTAGTTTCAAATTGTAATTTGTAATTGTTTTTGGCCTTTAATTTCTACTTGGGTTGCAGCAGGATCAAATGAACAACTTTAGATCTAATTTTTTTTTTTTTGAACAAAACGGTTGTGAGGAATTTTATTGAACAAAATGTTAAGGTTGTGAGGTTTGGGAGGGCGGTGTTGGTGGTGAAATTGATGTTGCTGGCGGGTGAGTGAGGATATGGAGAAGAGACAAGGGTGGTAGTGAAAAATAATATAGTATGAAGAGAATATGATAAGAATGTAGTCTTCATTATATCTAATGGTCCAAAAAAGCTTTTCCATGGTGGAAAAGGAGTCACCTTTTCCATGTTAAACTCCACCACCGAGAAAAAATCATGTTAAAGAAGGATGAGATGGAAGTGTAAAAATTAAAGTTGATCATGAAAGAAACATCCATTATGAGTGAGAGCCAACGTAGAAATCATGAAGTTTTTTTTAACAAGCTTAATGAGAACCATGAACTTTTACCAAGATAAAATGTTGTAGTATTATCTAAAACAGTATCGTATACTAGTTAAGATAATGTTTTATTTATTTTATAAAATAAATGTTAGTCAAACTAATCGTTATTCACAATAGATGTTAGTTAAACTAGCTATTTTATTCAAACTAATCGTTAATGAGACTAACTGTTATCCAAAGTACAACATCTATACTCTCATTCTCATGTTGTTATATGTCAAATTGTGCAAATGTTCTTATATGTCAAATTGTGCAATCTTATCTCACTCTCACATTTTTATCAAGCATTGCAATTGTCTCTCATTATCTCAGCCTTCTTTTTTGGTAGTGGTTGAGGTTTGAACCCCGAACCATGCATATATTATGCATTGTCCATATCAATTAAACTAAACTCACGATGACATTATCTCATCCTTCTAATTGATCTCTAACAATTCAGAAGATAAAGTTTTAATTTCAATGTTTGAGAGACAACAACAATTTGAAAGCTCTATTAGGCGTAGACAAAGAAGAAATGTGATAGAGCATAGCTTTAAAGAAGAAAATAATTATTGTTTAATAACTACTTCTTTAAAATTTGTATACATGCACCGGTTTTCAATCCCAAAGATTCAAATGGATAAGCATGTATTTTTCTTCGAATTGTAACAACCTTTAGAAATCACGATAAATATATCCGAATGAGCATTGATACATGGTAAAATGAATATTCCACGAAAGCACTAAAGTTGAGTGCATAATTAGCTAGAGAGATTTGTAAATGGTATGAACAAATTATTTGAGGTTGAAGGCCTAACAACCATGATCTTCATTGTCAATTACAATTGAGAAGGGCACGTGTATTTCAAGTATGTAAGGTTCTATTGATTATATGTACTATAGTCTATTAGATTGAGGATCAATCATACATGACATTATAAATAATTAGATGTAAATTTTATCGTTTTCTTTGATCATTATTACCATAGCCAAATAAACAAGATAAGCCCTTTTAAAAGAAAGATTGGGAACCTACACACACAAAAGAGATTGATACTTGATAAAGTATAGTACTGTTGTGTTCCTTTGGCATGCAATATGCAACTTGATAAAGAGATTCAAATTCAGAAAATGACATTTCTGGTAACCTGGCCCTTGTTTCCAAACGAGCAACGTGTCAATGCCCTATGATATGATTTTCATTTCTTGGACAAACGTACACGGAGACGAAACCACATTGGTTCTATTCTTCTTCTTCAAGTCTTCAGTTTAATTCAACCGCACGTACACACGAACGAATACTATTTGTGTCCTTCAAAATGTTAAAATCTACGCAATTCTAGAGTCTACATTATTTGGCAGCAGACATTGTTCCACATTTTAGCTCAACCAAATTCATTGTCTCTCCATATCTACCACATGCTTTTGTTTTGTTGGCATTAATTATTGAATTTCAATAATGGATTATATCTCACAATCTTGACAATCAATCCCTTGCCTTTTCCAGTTTGCAGACAAATGTCAAGTTTGATCATTGATATATATAACTCATATTGATGATAAGAGTATGTATAAGAGTAACATTAAACCCTTCTAAAAAAAAGAGTAATATTAATCACAAACTTAAAACTATTTAATCAAGACAATATCTGGAAATATCTCATCACAATCATTTTATTCTATTCCTCATTTATCTCACTTAATTTGTTTCACCATATTTTTCTCCATGTCTTGTAGTTCACGTGATTTCTAGTAAAAGGTTTATGTACCTATATTAAGAAACAAAAAGAAAGAACTTTATACAAAAAAAAATAGCTATGTAGTTATTGCATTAGCGAAAATGACAACTTGTATTTTTAAGATAAAATTTTCTTTTAAGGAATCATTAATCAATGTTTTTAAAACACTTGTTCGTAAGATCCGTAAAAAAAAAAAAATCCATAAATTTTTCTAATATTGTTGTTCCTGTCCATTTTAATCTTGTCAATAGGTTTTTAGGATAGTCAAAGAAATGAATGTTGTTCTTTTGGCCCCCGAAAATGTGTAAAATTTTTGGGAGATGACTCCAAACAACTTTTTTTTTTATGTTTTTAAAGATTTCGGAAATTAACTCTCAAATATTATTTTTAAGAATAAAAAGCAAATATGGGCCCAAAAGAACAACCATTTAAAAAAGTAACTATACACAAATTGATGAGGTGTTCATTGTCAATATCATAAAATCACTTTAGATGTCATCTTCCGCTATGAAAGTAGGTTCATTCGCTGACCGAACTTTAGGCCCAGCAAAGGGTCGACTTCATGTCTCAGCTCTAGAAATATCCTTTCATTTTTGTTTCTTTTTTTTTTATACTACAAATTTACTTTTCAGTAATATATATTAGGCTTAATTGCAGTTTTAATCCTCTAACTTTTTAAAAGTTGCGATTTTGGCCCCTAAGAAAAAAAAACTACAAAACAGCCCCCTAAGTTTTGCAACTATAACAGTTTTGACCCCAAGGTTGATATTGACTCGGTCTACGCTGACGTGGCATCCTAAGTGAGGTGCCACGTGTTATTTTTTTTTTGCCTTGGGGGCCAAAACTGCTACTTTGAGAAAACTTAGGGGGCTGTTTTGTAGTTTTTTTTCTTCTTAGGTGGCCAAAATTGCAACTTTGAAAAAATTAGGAGGCTAAAACTGCAATTAAGTCTATATATTACTGTAATTTAGAACATAGACTAGGACGAAGTAATCCCCCATACTTGGGGTATGCCTTCAACAAAATTGGATGATTTGGATGGGTTATGTGATGAAATAATCCCTGATATAGAAATAGATTGGAATTTACTTAATTCTGATTTTGTCAATGTTGTTCACGCTTCAGGGTTCTCTTCTCCTTATGATTGTGTTGTTTGTTTTATACTTTTTTTTTTCTTGTCGAGGTTTTATCCCACTAATTTTTTTAACAAGATTTTTAATAAGGTAGATGTTGAGTTTCTTTGAGTATTTTGATTTGGATTTTGGTCTAGTCTTCCAAATGTTATGTATTTTCATTTTATTTTTTAAGATGTTGTAAATAATAAACGACAAGCAAAAAGTGTCAACATAGTTGAAATGTCTTTTAGTTTATCATGTGATACATTTGCACTCTTTTTTGGTGAAAACAATATTTGAACCATGGTTAGCTTACTTTTGCTAAAATGAAAAATCAAAGTAGTTTTAGCAATTTAATTTTACTCAAGTATTATCAAATTTGATTCCATAAAGATAATATTATCAATTTTATTATCTTTCTTTGATAAGAAAAGTTTATTAATTTATACGAGTATAATGAGTATTCAAAATCCATTACAAAGAGAAAATATTATACATATTAAAGACATTACAACAGATATAAAAAACATTACTGCCTTGGTGGTAAGAGTTGTGAATTGGAAGCATGAGATACCTGATTCGATCCCTAATAAAAAATTTGTAAAAAAAAAAAGAGACATTACAACAGGTCTGAAAAATGTAATAGAGTGGTCGATTACTAGAGTGATTGAAAGATACATTCACCACAACAATGTATTGGGAAAAACCCATGTCCCACATCGGATAGATAAGACTCTTAGTAAGAGTTTATAGAGATGAGACAATCCTCACCTTAGAAGCCGGTTTTATAAGGATGAGTTAGACCCTAAATTTCAATATGGTATCAGAACCTGATGAATTCTCAAGGGTCACCTACCGATTCACGCACCAAGTCCAAAGAGTGTTGATGGGCATGACGGCCGATTCACGTACCAAAGTCCAAAGAGTGCCGGGCGTGACGAGGGTGTATTAGGAAAAACCCATGTCCCACATCGGATAGATAAGACTCTTGGTAAAAGTTTATATAGAGGAGACAATCCTCAACTTAAAAGTCAGTTTTGTAAGGATGGGTTAAACCCTAAATTTGAATATAATGTTTTGTCTGAATGAAGTATGAAATGATCGTGCTTATTTCTCAATCGCAGCCACACCTTTAATCACCAATTTATATTTTAACTTTGATACAAGTGCAGTAGGAACCAATGCTCATTAGAAATAGAAGTTTTCCATAGGATGAATATTGTTTGTGACGATAACCATATTCACATTATTGTGGTTTTGGCAGTTATAACAGCATAATCTTGATATTGAATGTTTTAAATATGAGAATTATTAATTATTTGTCGCATAACTACACTTCAAATGGTAAAAAAAAAATGCAGGGATATTTGATGCGCTAAGATTTAATGTGTATGAGTTTTGTTATTAGGCTTTTGTTTCTTTTGGAAATTGTTAGGCTTAGAACAAACATAAGTGTGACAATTACATCTTCCTCATATTGTTTTTTTAATTTGTGATTGTTGTTTCTTTCTTATTGGAAATATAAAGTCTAGATAGTTAAAATTTAGTTAGTCAGAGTTTGTTAATTTCTCACGAGTTTTTTTTTTTTTT
>Ga0228710_1013066_pt1 | contig 10045 bp, 7 predicted proteins | sample MedpolnodulmetaG_FD_177995 | JGI IMG/M metagenome (GOLD analysis project Ga0228710, IMG submission 177995) | Root nodule microbial communities from Medicago polymorpha collected in Santa Monica, California, United States - pink nodules | ecosystem: Host-associated > Plants > Roots > Nodule... | reverse complement strand
TAACAGTAGCATTGACACAAGTTTTTTCAATGTTACCCAAACAAGTAAGTATTCAATTCTTACAGCTAGCGAAGTCACTCTCAAAACTCATCTTGCTTCAATGAGTGAATCTGTGATGCCATTCACAGAAAAGTTTTCCACTATGCTTTTAGGTAGTCTTGAATATTCAATACCTCTCACATTTTGAAATGCCGGTGGCTTTGGACTTGGAAGGGATGCAGTGTCATTACCAAACATTGATACAACATCAGACATGGTTGGCCTATCATCTGGACTTTGTTGAACACAGAGAAGTCCTATATTCACATATCTTGGTACTAAATGCTTGTTGGATATATTATCCAATTCTGAATCAATTAGTTCCATTCCTGAATCGTTTGTCCAAAGATCCCAAGCCTTGAGTATTCAACAAATAAAGAACCCAAAATTATCACATAGTTAGATAATATTTTTATTGGGCATTATAATATTGTACAATGTGTATGATTAATGCATATTTAATATCTCAACTCAAAAACTCATATAACAATGACAATGACTTTAACTAAATTTGGTAAAAAGACCAATTGAGTTGAATTTAGGTACTTACATATCCAAGAAGATTGAAAGAGCTTGTTTGATAAAAACCAGTATTCTTCTTTCCACTTATAATCTCTAACAAAAGGACTCCAAAGCTAAAGACGTCGGATTTAACTGAGAAAAGGCCTTCCATTGCATATTCAGAGGACATGTAGCCACTAAAACCAACAATAATAAGTTGATTGATCACTTGTCTAAAATTTTGAAGCAATTTTTCATTGGATAAGAAGACAATAACATTAACTTATTTTACTTACTAAGTTCCAACAATCCGATTTGTATTTGCTTGAAGCTCATTCTCACCAAATATCCTAGCCATTCCAAAATCTGATATTTTAGGATTCATGTTGGTGTCTAACAATATGTTGCTAGCTTTTAAATCTCGATGAATGATCCGGAACCTTGAATATTGATGAAGATAAAGCAGTCCTTGGGCAATTCCTTCAATTATTCGAACCCGTGTTCCCCAATCTAGCATCCTTCTTTTTACAGCATCTGTTTTGCACCAAAAGATATCACAACTAGATTCTGTGTTATAATGAATGGAGCATATTTAAGAGTATAATTTTTTCTCTAAAAAGTACAAACCGAAGAGAAAACAATCCAAGCTTTTATTGGGCATGAATTCATAAATAAGCATTTTTTTCATCTCGCTCAATGCAACAGCCGAGAAGTCTAACAAGATTATTATGTTGGAGTTTTGCAATCAACAATGCTTCATTTCTTAACTCCTCCCATCCTTGACCTGATCTTCGGGATAGCCTTTTCACAGCAACCTCATCATCCCCATTCAATAGTATGCCCTGCAGAGGAAAAGTTGTAAATTGTGATAATAGCATAAAGTGTAAATAGTTTGTTAAAAATATTTCTTAAAAAAGAACTTTAGAACTTTCCTTATAAACAGGTCCAAAGCCACCTTCACCAAGCTTGTTTGTATCGGAAAAGTTATTAGTTGCTGCTGAAACGCTTGCAAAACTGAATAATGGCAACTTGACTTCTTTCCTCCTCACTTTTATACTCTTGTCTGCAATGTCCGAGTCTTTATTAACTTTCATGCTCATGCCTACTTGAAAATTGAGCAAATCATCTCCTACAAAATTTGAAGAGTTGGTCGATGTGATAAGTTAGGTAATTGTAATGATAAACGGATCACATTAATGAGCAATTATAGTTGCAATGTGAACTAGTTTGCTTCTTACCTTCCCCAGTTTTCTTTCTAGTCCGGTAAACAAATAGGCAAAGCAGTAAAACAAATAGTAGAAATGAGATCAAAATAACAATTAGAAGTAGATTCCTCTTCCCGTTTCCATGTCTTCCAATTGTATTAGAATCTGAAAAGGAGAATTATCAATCAGCAAAATACTTCCATTCATTCCAATCATTTAATTAGTTTGGTGTTCATTGTATATTCCTTTAAATGATGTTATTAATCATATAGGAAAGAAAAGAAAAAATAAACTGAGTGGAGAAAATATATATTTTTTAAATAGACAAATATAAACCTAATGTGTATGATATGGACCGTGTACAATTATTATAAATATACATTATTTAAAACACTCCACCTCAAGCTGGTGCATGGATATCTAACATTATGAGCATGGAAATAAGTTGGTTAGGTCTCTCTATTGGTATGCTCTTTGTTATAAAATATGCTATAGTTCCTCTCAAAATAAACATAAGCTAGTATATGCCCAGAAAGAAGGTACGACCAAGTTATCAACCCAATATCTAATAAAGTGATAAGTGGGCATCATATCCACAGGGATTGTCGTTTCGTCCAAACAACTCTCATTACTTATTTTAAGTTGCGATAAAATAAAGAGTTAAGGGTTGAGAGATTGCAATTTTTATATGTTTGTAATAGACCAAGTTACTTGTTTTTGGTTGCATAAATGTAACATATATGTCGTATTTAGTTATTCTAAGCGAACTATCTATGTGATGAGGCCGTGAGAAGTTACTACCCTAATCGGTTGCCAAGTTAGACCTCCTGATCGAATGGTGATCATTACGTGCGAGGTCTTCCTCTCCCTATTGATTTAAGGTTATCCCTTCGATGGCTAACTGCACCTGCTGGTCACACAGTGATCTTTACGTGTGGGGTCTTGCTAATTCAAAGGTAATTGAAGCATGGACTTAAATTGGTCTTCTAGTTTTTCCTAAGGTTATGAAATGCCAAAGTTCCATTAGGTTAACTCATCCATGAATCTTAGGCATCTCAACTCACAGTCTCCTTCTCGGTAGTTCTCCAAACGGTTAAGAAGAATGGTTTTTATTAGGTTTCAATCTATTTCCTTCAAGCAACCGCTTGTTTCCCTAATCTCTAACTAATTACCTCTTAGGTTCAGCAAAGTTACTTCTCAGTCTTAGTAATGTCACCTCCTAAGTACTTACTATTAGGGTCAACTCACTTTCGGTATCTTTCGCTAGATATAAACTACTTACTTCCTATACAGATATTTATCAGTATAAAGGGATATAAATATCAAGATATATGAATCCACATAGTGATAGCAATGTTAGGCCCAGTCACAACCTAAGTATCTAATCTTGGGTTGCGTCTACTACAAAAATAAACCTAGGTTAATTAGCTAACATAAAATAACTAAATAAACGACATATAATTAAATAATTATCCAACAAAATAAATAGAGGTTCATCTTAGAACTCTAACCTATAACTACTTTGTTACACATGGTAACTAAATACAAAGTACAAAAAGATAAAATATAACCTAGAAAAGATAGGAGAAGATAGAACTTCTCCATGGCTCCTAAAATCGCCTTCCTCTTGAACAGCTTCAGTTTTGAACGAGAAATGATGAATGAGGAAGGTGGTATTTATAGGGAAAGTTTTCACCTGACTTCGGCTAAAATCATGGGTTTTCCAGGGGTGAAAAAGTCACAAAAAGTTACTTTTTTTGCAATTCACTATGCGCCCCGCGCATATCCCATGCCCCTAGGCGCATTAGGCTGCGGGAGCCATGCGCCAGGCGCTTTTTCAACGCGGCAAGCGCTTTCCTGACGGCCTTAATGCGCCTAGACGTTTTTTTCATGCGCACAGGCGCTTTTTCCATGCGCTTAGGTGCTTCAGTGCTGAAATGCCTCGTTTTCTTTGATCATCTCGGTGTTTTCTTCAAAGTAAGATGTTTTGGAAATTGGGAACAAAATTTCTCCCTCTGTAATGTCTTCTGAGGCTTTTTGAATCTTCAATTTTCATCTTCCCAAGGACCACATAAATCTTCGGATGTCTTGCTTTGCCGATTTGCATGATTTCTTCGTGAATTACATCAAGAACACCCTAGATTTGCTATGTTTCGGGAAAACTCTGATTACAGAATCAAATATAGAAAACATTACAAATGTCCCGAAATAACGTAAGATGACTTGTCATCACTAATCTCTAACAACATTGGATTAATAGGATTACTTGTGTGCTTGTTTTCGGCAAAAGATGAAGCACATACTCGCGTGATTTTGCTTAATAGGAATACTCATGTGGTTGTTTCCTACAAAATATCAAGCACATACTTTTTTTTGAGAAAAAAAATTCCTTGCTTTGAGTAGTCCACCTCAATTCCCTATAAGTACTTGAGTTGTCAAGATCCTTCCTCTCAGATTTTGCTGATAATTTCTCTTTCAGCAATTGTCTCTTTGTCAAATTATGTCATGTAACAATAATAATGTCATCAACATAAACAATAACTATAGTGATTTTTCTTCCTTGCGTGTGCTTCTATGCCTGCAAAATAGTTTTTGCCACTACTTGTAGACCTCGAATGGGTCAGGCTGGGTGCTTCTTGAAAGTTACTTATGTTTTAAATCTTATATTTCAATGTGAATTATAATATGTCAAGGTACTTATCGGGGGCAATTGTGGGAAAGGATGATTTAAACAACATTGAATATAAGAAATTGTCTTTCGTATAAGACCAACAAAAGGTAATAGCTTTTTTTTTTTTTTAGGAAAACAAAAGGTAATAGCTAAATATATGGAATGCTGGAAGGAGAAGTATAAGTCAAGAAGGCTAAGAATTAAATGACATTCTCTCAAAAAAATAAAGAATTAAGTGACTTGTAATGAATGACACAAAATCAATAATGCAAGCTTCTGGAGCAAGGATAAAATGATTTCAAGACTGAAACCACTCCTGGTATATCACTTGACATATTAATAGAATGTAACTTTCTCTACGGAATGAAGAACAACTTTAAGAAACAGTAAAGTCACCAAAAACACAACAATTAAGAAACCCAACAGCTTAATGAAACAACATTAGCAAACCAAGAAAGTAAAGCAGACAAGCAACACCAAAGGCCCCCTCTTAAAATGCAGTAACGGTCACAAACAAACAAAAACAGCAACTCTCTGAGATGGAATTATTTGCATATTTTACGGGAAAAAAAAATTAATTCCTTCAACTTACTTGGGTTACGTCTGTCCGATCCAGCAACTCTGAGATGAAACGTTAGGTTATAATTATCAATATTTTTATAAGAATCCTCGGTTGATGTGATCGTTAGAGTCGGTACTTGATCCTTCCACCAGATGCAGGTACCGTCAAAAAAATCATAAGCATAAGCAACACAAGAGCAATCATTGAAGCAAGTATAATTACACTGTGCTGGGGTATCCACCGGCCAGTACACATGATGACGTTGAAGTGATTTCACTGACATATTAAAGGATGAGAAATGTCCATCTTTAATGTTATTGTTGTTGCAGGACAACTTTTTTATCCTAACGCATCCACCAGCATTAGACTGTTTGAAACCGCTGAGACATTGACAAGGATCAGAAGTTTGCGGATTACAGATGGAAAAAAATCCACATGAATTGTTTGTGGCACACGTTGATGACTGTAGAAAAATCCATTTCTTAGATTCCTCAGACCAGGCTTGGTATTTAAGATCCCCAGACGCTTCTAGTATAAACCGAGAATTGCTATCAATTGGAATAGTAGTATAGTTCAAGCCGTAGCTCTGTTTGAACTCCGCTCGGTTCAAAACATCATGAAAAGAAAAATTGAAATTACCGTCAATCCACAAAACATTTGAACCTTTACTAACAGACAGATTTGCAGAGCGAGAATCATATCGAAGGGTATATGGTCCTGAAGAGGGGTCGTCTTTACTCTTCCATGATCTCAATGACCAAGTGTGTCCTGTGTCAGTATGGTAGCCTATGTTCATTCCAGGCAAAAGGGTATCCGTGGGGTTATCAAAACTCTGCCATAAAATTACTTTGGTAGAATTATTCAACAGTACCAAGTTTCCTGTGTCCAAGAGGGTTGCGTAGGTACTATTACTAATGCGATTGTTGGTGCTGTTTGGAGCACCAGTCACGTAGGACATCATATCTCCATCTATGATAACAATATTACCATCATGGTCAATGGTAAGAAACACCGAGGATGTTTGAAATGCGTTGTCGTCTCTGTTGGCAACCCAAACAATCTTGTCATTTGCTACCTTTTTGGACCATATACCTACGTAGTACTTGGTCGAGTTCTCTATTTTTCTAGTGAAAAATCCCAGTTCGTAGTTCCCACCCTTTGAAACAAGTGTGTCTGAATTTCTAACCAATTGCCCCACTACTAGCACTTCTCTATAGGATGTTGCATATACGCAAAGTAAATTGAGGCAATAAAATAGTGATAATATTAGCAAGGAAATAATTGTAGAACCCAGTTCCATGAGTTCGCACTTTGCAATGCTCAATTCAAAACTCTTGGCATAATATGTTGGTGATTAATTAATTAATTTGAGGAGCTTTGAATAGTAAGTCTCCCATTTCAGCATCTTGGTGGTCCAAGCAGATTAAAGTCATTAAACTAAAATACAACATAGATATTGATTCAATCCACACTAAACATACAACATAGATATTGATTCAATCCACACATTATGTTTAGTGTGGGCCGTGGCCCCGGGAACTTTTGAGTTAACATGTTCTAGATTTTGAGTGGAAAAATATACTCGATAACACCTACACATAGTCCATGTAACTTATATTTCTCCTAACTTTGACGATAATTATCTGAAGCAAAAATAAAATATTCATATTGATCAATTGCTTAATAAATCAGGTCATCTCAAGTTATATCTGGAGCAAAAATAAAATATTTGTTATGAATATTATAAGTGGATGTCCATATAGCAATTGAGTTATTAGGTGATACTATTTGCTTATTGGGCTATATTCTGCTTGTCCACCAAGTCATTGTATTTCTCTATAAATAGAGCTCATATGTAACCTAATTGTATACCACAAGAGAATAATAGAATCATCTATCTTCTCTTTCTTTCTCATTCTCTACTTTATTCTTGTTCCTATTTAGGTTATCAGCACGAGCTTACCAACTGAGGTATGTATCTCTTAATTATTTTTTTATGAAAATAAGTTTTGATTTTTGTATCGATGATTAAAGGTTATACTTGTTAAAAATTCCATCCATTGGAATTAGTACCTTATAGATACATCTACTTACAAAACCATGAGTCGGTTTTTGTTTTGGTTATTGTTTTTGAATCGTATGAATCTTGAATATTAATAAATATCAAATAATTATAGTTATAATTAAATAAATAAATTGACATCATGTCTTTATGTTTTGGATGTTATCGATGTTGTTTGTGCTTCGTGACCTACACTAGTCTGGTGAAGCATCAATATGCTTCGTAATCGAAATCAGTATGGTGAAGCATAACACTTTGATCATTCATAGATACATAAACATGATGATCGATTGTGTAAATATATATTTAGATTTTCGAATTTGTTTTTGAGTTTTGTGACCGACATCAAGTATGGTGAAACATCAACCCCTCGATAATCCATAATAACATAAGCATATTGATTGTACTATATTCATGTCTTTACTTATTCCATATATATTTTTGAATGGTTACATAAAAATTTATTATAGTTCTTAAAGAACTTAAAATTCTTATTCCATCCTCCGTGAATTCTTGAAGAATTCAATAGTGATGCAAATAATAATTATTTTATATAGTTCCTGAAGAACTTAAAATTTTATATTCCAAACATGGATTACCCAATTTTATAAATTGTAAGTCTTTAATATATTATTTAATTGCATTCTATTATATATTATTCACGAGATTTGTTATCTTTAATATAAAAGGTCAATATACTTTCTACCAAGAGATTTTATTTTCTTTAATATATTTTTTATCGAGTCATATATTGCAAAGAAGACATTTTGCTTTTGAAACAAAATATTTTGTTGATTTGTAGAACTGATTAATATATTTATGTATTATATGGAATGATTTGATTATGTTCTATATTGAGATATTTGTGTCATTGTTTACTTCATATTAAAATCATGTATAATAAACTATTATTGAAGGATAGAATATACTCTATAAAGAAATTTTTTTCTCAATCATTGTTTACAAAGAACATACGTGACATAGTTCATGACGTATTAAATATTTAATATTAAAAGGATTTCTTGAAGAATGAATTTGTATTGGTGAATGCTTTTGAACGTTTGCTATATAATCATACTCTAGCATTCTTGTAGTATTGCTCTAAGTAATATTCCCACCATTTATATTTATGGTAGCATTGCATAAGTGCGTCCTGTGATAGTATCGTATCCCATATTCATTCCAGGCAAAAGGGTATCCGTGGGGTTATCAAAACTCTGCCATAAAATTGCTTGGCTAGAATTATTCACCAGTACCAAGTTTCCTGTGTCCAAAAGGGTTGCATAGGTACTAATACTATTATTGTTGTTACCAAAAGTCATGTCGTACGTCATTTTTCCATCTTTGATGACAATGTTACCATCATCTTGAACGGTAAGAAACGCCGAGGATGTTTGAAATGCGTTGTCTCTGTTGGCAACCCAAACAATCCTGTCATTTAGCAACTTTGTAAACCTTATGCCTACGTAGTACTTGATTGAGTTCTCTATGTTTTGAGTGAAAAATCTCAGTTCGTAGTTCCCACCCTTTGAAACAAGTGTGTCTGAATATCCAACCGATTGCCCCACTACTAGCAATTCTCTATAGGATGTTGCATATACGCAAACCAAATTGAGACAATATATTAATGATAATATTAGCGAGAGAACTATTTTAGAATCCAGTGCCATGATAGATGGTTCGCACTTTGAATGCACAATTCAAAACTTACAGCATAATGTTGGTGATTAATTAATTAATTTTAGGAGACTTTGAATAGTAAGTCTCCCATTTCAGCATCATGGATATTCACTTATTCCACATTATGTCTAGGGTCGGCTTTAGGTGTAACTAGTCGCATAACATGTTCTAATTTTGAGTGGAAAAGTATAGTCAATAAGCCATCACCTAGTCCCTATACCTCATATTTCTCTTAACTAGTCGCATAACATGTTCTAATTTTTAGTGGAAAAGTATAATCTTGGTGGTCCAAGCATATTAGAGTCATTCAACTAAAATACAACATAGATATTGATTAATCCACACATATGTTTAGTGTGGACCGTGGATAGAGCTGTCAAAATGGACTATCTCATCTGTTTAAGGCCGGCACTAACGGATATCGGTCTTTATCAGGTCGGGCTAAAAACTCCGATTAAAATACGAGCTTGAAAAATACTACCCGAGTCTGGTCCTACACGGGCCGCAGGTTAAACGAGTCGGCCCGTATTAACATTTTATTTTTTTAAAATAAAAATTACTATCAAATACCTCCTATAAAAAAATTTATAAATAATATTTTTAATATGTTTAAATAATTCCTTGCACTAAAAAATATTTATAACCATTTTTGTACAAACGTCGCAATCTGACACGGCGTGGAAAACAGTTTTAAATAAATTACGTATTTTTGTCAAAAACAAGTACTATAAATATTTAATATTTTTGTGTTAATTCATTGAACTTTCACTTTTATTTCTTACTTTAATAATCAACTAAGTATATAATTATTTAAAATATAAATAATATCAAGATATTTATTTGTTATGCACGCTCATGGGCTACCCGTGGCCCATACGGGCTAGCCCAAACTGGCACGGGGCTTTTTAGGGTCGGGTTAAAAAACCCTATAAAAATTCAGGCTTAATATTTAAGGCCCGAAACCTATTATTAATCGGGCTTAACGGGCCGGTCCATACGGGCTAGCCCCTTTTGACAGCTCTAACCGTCGCTGACTTGTGGGGGCATTGATCCTCTCCCACTATAAGAATTTTGCTTATTACTGGAAGAACTATGAAGGTGAGAAAAACACAAGAAGGGGGGTTGAATTGTGTTAGCTTTTTCTTCTTTTTCAACTAAGTACAATGTTCAGAGTCTGATAGATGTAACATCCCGCTTATCAACCACGGGAGTTTTATCAGTCAAACGTATCAGAAGAACGATGAAATGGCGAAGGACATTATCATGTAGTATCGAGTTAAACATTTCAAGGAAAAAGGGCAAAATGGTCTTTTGTGCTTCCAAGT
>Ga0228710_1013065_pt1 | contig 10045 bp, 7 predicted proteins | sample MedpolnodulmetaG_FD_177995 | JGI IMG/M metagenome (GOLD analysis project Ga0228710, IMG submission 177995) | Root nodule microbial communities from Medicago polymorpha collected in Santa Monica, California, United States - pink nodules | ecosystem: Host-associated > Plants > Roots > Nodule... | reverse complement strand
TTTTTCTACATTTCTCCTACTGATGTCACAGTTCAGAAGCAGATAACAATCAGCTTCTGAAGTAGTGATCAGAAACTAAATGTCCAGTAGATAAAAACAGAGTAAGAGAGAGAGAAGAAAGATACAAAACAATTATACAGGTTCCTTCCACAAACCGGAAGTAGTCCTGTCCCCTTGCACTTCCAAGGAGAGTTCACTAAAATGTAATCTCAAATTACAAGTACTCAAGCACACAAGCAAGAGATTTCCTATGCTCAAGCACACAAGCAAGAGACTTTGCTATGCTCTAGTACAACTACAAGAGACTTACAAATGCTCAAGCACACAAGCAAGAGACTTACAATCAAACAAACTTACAAAGAAATATGTTTGAGTTTGAACACTTGATATACAATCAATGGTGTTCACAATACAAAACAGAAACAGACTCTAAGACTCTTAATACTATAGAATTTCTAAAATGTGAGCTTTGCTAGGAAATTCTAAGTAACAATGAAAACAGAACAATAACAGAGTATGAACTTTGAATTGTTGAGAGTCTAGCTTTGTGTGTCTGTATACGTTGTGGATTCTTGTATTGCTTGTATATCAGTTGTAATGTGTTATCCAACTGGTAGGTCTTCACTCCTTTATATAGAGGTGTGAAGAGATACGTTGGAACTTGACAGCAATACAAAAAGAGTTGTTTGAAACTTGTTGATAATCACCAATGATCTTTTTCCTGATATGGTTATTGTCCTATGAAGGATCAATTTCAAATCCATTCCTTGTATGAAGGAACATTTCTGCAAGCAGGGCTGTTATCCTTGTCTTGTTGCAAAGCACGACCCAAGTAGTTGAGAAGGTGGTTGTACAGTTCGTACATTTGTCCTTTTTCAACGCTCTTGATAGAATAAGCTTCCAATGCTTTCAAATTTCATCTCAAGGTCGTTGTTACACTTCTTTCCGTCTTTAGCAACTCTTAGGCATGATTAAATGAGATTCCAGCTCTTGAAGCTTTAAGTTCTTTAGCTCCTGACGAACTTCAGCTTCTGGTGATCTTGCTTCTGATGAGGTGCTTCTAATGAACTGGCTTCTGATGACGTCATCACTTCAGGAGCGCTATGTACTTCAGGAGCACTTTTCTTCAAGAGCTCCAAGTTTCCTTTTTGTTGATTCTTTTGCTCTCTTTTGTTCTTCCAGAACCTTATAAATATATCAAATGTTGTTTATGGTCTTGTACACTTGAACAAATATTAGCATATCCAATTGACATTTTTTAATATCTTGTTATCATCAAAACTCTAAGGGTAACTTCTTGTTAAACAATTTTCGTTCTAACAATCTCCCCCACTCTAAGGGTAATGTTTGTTAAACGTATTTTGTTCCAACATCCTCAGCGCCTGAATGATTTTCGACCAATCTCTATGGTTGAAAGTTTATACAAAGTTCTTTCAAAGGTCCTTTCAAACAGATTGCGAAGGGTTATGTCTAGTGTTATTTCGGAAACTCAATCAGCTTTTATTCATGGTAGACAGATTCTTGATGGTATCCTCATTGCTAATGAGATTGTGGAAGATGCTAAGCGCCTAAAAAAAGATTTACTCTTATTCAAAGTGGATTTTGAGAAGGCTTTTGACTCAATTGATTGGCCCTACCTTGAAGCAGTTATGAAAAAAATGAATTTTCCAACTTTATGGCGTAAGTGGATTATGGAATGCGTCAGTACGGCCTCAACATCTGTTCTTGTTAATGGTAGCCCAACTGATGAATTCAAATTTGAACGGGGGTTGAGGCAAGGTGACCCTGTTTCTCCCTTTCTTTTTTTAATAGCTGCTGAAGGATTGAATGTCATGATGAATGCTTTAGTAGAGGCTGGACATTTTTCTGGTTACAAGGTGGGGGCTAATAATAATCTTGTTTCCATCACTCATTTACAATTTGCTGATGACACCTTGTTAATTGGGGATCGAAGTTGGGCTAATATTAGAGCTCTGAAAGCTCTACTCATTCTCTTTGAAGCGACATCTGGCCTCAAAGTAAACTTTCACAAAAATATGTTAGTTGGTGTAAATATTCAAGATTCTTGGTTGGCCGAAGCAGCCTCTATTCTTCATTGTAAATTGGGTAGAGTTCCTTTTCTTTATCTGGGGCTGCCTATAGGCGGTGATCCTCGCAAATTGAAATTTTGGCAACCCTTGATTGACCGTATTAAATCCAGATTATCGGGATGGAAGAGTAAAAATCTATCTTTGGGTGGCCGTTTAGTTCTTCTAAAGTCTGTCTTGTCCTCTCTTCCGGTCTACTTTCTTTCCTTCTTCAAAGCTCCCGCAGGTATCATTTCCTCTATTGAATCTATTTTTAACTGTTTTTTTTGGGGGGGCTGTGAGGAGGTTAGGAAAATTTCCTGGATTAACTGGGACACTATTTGTACCAATAAGGAGGATGGAGGCTTAGGAGTGCGGAGGATTCGGGAGTTTAATTTGGCATTACTTGGTAAATGGTGTTGGCGTATGAGGGTGGAAAATAGAAGTCTGTGGTATAGAGTTTTAGCGGGTAGATATGGGGAGGTAGGCGGTATAATAGTAGAGGATGGGCAGTTTAATTCGGTTTGGTGGAATAATTTAATAAATTTAAAAAACGGGGCTGGTGGAGGTGTGCGGTGGTTTGATGTTAATGTTGGGCGGGAGGTAGGCGACGGTGCCCATACTTTATTTTGGTGGGATCCTTGGATTGATGGGTTAGTTCTGAAGAATAGTTTTGGCCGCCTTTTTGATCTTGCTATTAATAAAATGGCAACGGTGGCTGAAATGTATTCGCTTGGGTGGGGGAAGAGGGGGAAGCTTGGAAGTGGAGACGTCGTTTGTTTGCTTGGGAGGAGGAGAAGGTGCGAGAGTGTTGTGATATTTTAACTAATATTGTTTTGCAGCCTAATCATTCTGACAGGTGGATTTGGCACTTACATGCTTCCAGCAAATATACCGTCACTAGTACTTATAACCATTTGTTAACACCAACTAGCAACAACTTGTCAGCAATTCATACGTCAGAAATCTGGAACAAGGAAGTGCCCCTGAAAATTAGTCTCTTTGCTTGGCGTCTGTTGCGGGATCGTTTACCAACAACGGACAACCTAATTAAAAGACACATTTTACTTCCAAATGCTCAGTTATGCGTGGGTGGATGCGGTATGATGGAGGATGCAAAACACTTATTCCTCTCTTGTGATTTTTTTGGTAAACTTTGGTATGGTATTTCTCATTGGCTTAGTTACCACATAGTGTTTCTTGAACATGTGCCTGACCATTTATATCAATTTGCACCTTAGGAGGCTTCTCAAAAAACAACTGCTCCGCTTTTCATCTTATATGGTTATCTTGTGTGTGGGTGATTTGGCTTGAAAGGAATGCTCGGGTTTTTCACCAAACAGAAGCTTCGATTAATCAATTGCAAGATAAAGTTAAGCTTCAATCTTACTGGTGGCTGAAAGTAAATCGTCCTAGTTTTGTTTTCTCCTACCATTCTTGGTGGTTAAATCCTTTACCTTGCTTAGGAATTATTATGTAACAGGGTAGCTCTCTTTTTTGGTTTTCCTGTTTTTGTTCCCCGTATTTTTTGATTGTATTTGATACTCTTTCAGCTGTGTTTTCGGCACTCCTTGTGCTGAAATCTTCAAGCTTTCAGTAATATATTCCATTTTATCTTCTCCAAAAAAAATACCTCTTTTGATCCTTTAAATTTGACAAAAATGCTTCTATTTGAAGTTTTTAAAAATTTTAAGTTGCAAATAGGTCCTTAAAAGTGTAACAGTGCATAATAATTTAAATGATCTATGTAAAACTAGAAAAACTTATAGGACTAACCCGATATTTTGTCAAACTTAAATGACCAAAAAATGTATTTAACATTTAATATTTTTTTTTTTGGGAGAATAATTTAATCATATACTAGGTTTCGTTTTTCTTTTTTTAATGTATAAACAAACAGACACACACAAAAGAAACACGTGGGTAGAAAAGCATATGAATATAGATTCAGTCCTGCTTCTTATTTTCTCACCACATATCTCCTTATTTTCCTTATTGATTGCTTGGTATTCATAGAACCTTATGGTTTACATTTGGAAACATATAATATGAAATTAATTATGAAATAAATCAAATATTAAACTTGTTTTAATTGAAATTATTGGTTTTCCTTAATTAAACTACTGCTAGGTTAATTTTTTTATATTTAAAGCGAGAACCTTTCTTCCCAACTCGCACCACTTACTCATTCACTTGCACCAAAAACTTCTTAGTTTCAGAGCTCAAACCTTTCTAAAAAAATGGGGACTAGATCACACACTTTGCCCAACGGACTAGTTGTGTCTGGTCCTCGACCCAAACCTAGATCTAAGGAGCACTCAATGATGACAACGCGTTCGATTCCATATACCGGTGGAGACCCCATGAAATCGGGTGAGCTCGGTAAAATGGTTGGTATTGTTCCGGGAGTAGATCCTAGAACTACTTATCCATCTTCCTCATCTGTTCACAACGGTGGGCAGACAAGATTTAGGCGCAACTCAAACAGTGTGAGCCAACGACAGATGAGTAAAACGATTCACAGGCAGCCGATGGCAAGATCGGGTAAAAAGGGGAAAGTAGGGTTTCGAGGCTGGTGTTGTGGGGTTTTTGGGTTGTAATTATATGAACAGAAGAATATTTTATTTTGTAGCAGTTTCCTTAGTGTAGTTTCCTTTCCATTTTGTTCCATGATGTTGAACATTGTTTTTTCTTTTTTAGTTTCAAAGAGACAACATTGATCATTGGTTAATTTTATCGTTGAATAGAAATTATTGCTTTATTCTAGTGCAGCCCCTTTCGATTCTTTTTTTAAAATTCAGTTATTGTTTTTTGTAATTTATTATTTTTGGAATTTTAAATGGTAATTTAGGGATTGTAATTATATGAACACTTTTTTTTTATTGTAGCATTATAACAAAAAACATAATTGTATTTTATTTATTTATTTTAGTTCGAAACTTTAATGGAGAACCTGTTTGTTACCAAAGTGGAACGCTGTTATAAAAAATTTCTTTAGAATGGAATTTTTTTTTTAGTAAGGACTTACTTTTTTTTTTGTTAAGTTTTTTTGAAAGTTTTTTTTATAAATTATTAAGTTTTGTTTTTTTTTTTTTAAACTGGTGAGAGCATTGAGCTAGCTCACCCGTAATATATTAAAAAAGATTGATATACAAAAAGAGAAGGGAGACCAAGCCAAGACCTTCTCAAGCAAAATAGAACCTAAAACTAGGCAAACCTAGCATGTTATGAACATGAGCAGATCTGGCTCCTGGAATTGTATCAAATAAAACACAAGTGTTTAAAGAGAGGCCTATGTCTTCTAAGATGTCAGTACCCTAATTGCCTTCCTATAAGTTTATAGAAGAGATGTAAGACATACAGTTAAACCATAAATTTATAGTGTTACTATTTCCCAAAAGCCAAGCAAAATTTTCCTAGATAGCGGGGTATTCACCCTTCATGCTTGACCATAGAGAAAAAAATGTGATGATTTATATATAGCTTTACCAATTCTGATAACTCTACTGTTGAGAAGAGAGGACCAACTTTCCTAAGAATGAAGCATGTCCCAAAATAACTTCAGATTTTTTTTTTTGATAAGGCCAAGAGAAAGGTGAGGTATCAAGGGGAAACTAAAGCATCCCAACTAGGTTGGCACCCAACAGAGACCCCCATCCTCTACCGCCTTTCCAATACGTAGTATTATTAAAAAAAGGGAAAAATATATACAAGAGGGGGGACTAGGCCTAAACCCTCAGAAACAAGTAAACTGAAGCAATAAAAAGGAGAAAAACCTAAGGGAAACGGTAATTAGGTAACCCGTTTCGGTCCCTAGAAAAATCAACTGCCAAAGAGGAAGGCATGGTGGTGTACCAAATAGTGTATGTCACATCATGGCCCAAAGAAGCCATCTTATCCGCACAACAATTTCCTTCTCGGAAGACATGAGAACAAATTACCATCATACCGTGCTGCAAACAGTTATGCCAGCGGTTCCTAAGACGGATAGGAATGAGAGTCGTGTTTTTAAAAGCATGCACAGCACTAGAGGAGTCGCATTCCAGCCACAAGCGGTTCCAATGATTACTGATAGCAAATTCCATAGCAAGAATTAAACCCATCAGTTCTGCGTCAAAGACAGACCCGCTACCGATATTACTAGCAAAACAGCCCAAAAATGTTCCTCAAAAATCCCGAAAAATACCACCACAAGAAGCATTGAAATTCGCCACCAAGCCATCTGTATTGGCCTTTACCCAATTAATGGTGGGAGTCTTCCAAAGCACAGGAACAATATCTTTGACGCGCCGGAAAGTTGGGGGCACCAAGAAGTTGTTTAAAACCGCAACCTCAAAGGGAAGGCAATAACTATTCGAATTCATACCCGACATAGCTACAAAAGATGTTATTTTGGCCATAGTATCATGAAGGGAGGGGGGACCGACCTGAATCTCATTGCATTCCGAGAGAGCCAAATACAGTATACCGCGTGCACAATTGCAGCCACCATGACGTCTTTCATCTGAGAACTGCAGCGAACAGGGATGCTGCTGATCAAGGACAAAACAGAAGACAAGTGCAGAGAATGGTTAAGCTTCAGACCCAAGCACCGCCAAACAGCCACCGCAAAATCGCATGTGAGGAATAGGTGAAATAACTTCAGATTAGCTGCAACATTTATTTGACAAGAGACCTAACTCCCAAACCTACTTGATCATAAGGTTTACATACCTTCTTTCAAGTTACAGTCACCATTTTCCTTTTGTTAATGTCTCCTGACCAAATAAAATTTCTGAAACAACCTTCTAAGTCTTTTAAATTATTAAGTATGTTCCATTTGTTTTTTGTGGTGTCCAAGGTTCGAACCCCAGACCTTGCATATATTATGTGTTATCCTTACGAGTTGAGTTAAGCTCACGTGGACAAGTATGTTCCATCTTATATAAAAGAAAGTTGTGCACACATAAATATACTAATTTTCACGTAGTTTTTTCTTTCTTTTGTTACAAATAATTTATTCCTTAATTTTTTTTTTCAAATAATTCTTATTCTCATTAAATAATTTCTCTTTTGTAAAATAATTTTTATGCAATTCAATTATATAATATTTACAAATTTGTATTCGTTTAAAAATCAAGCATTTTAATATTATAGATATTAAAACAATTTATATTTTATTATTTATATATTGTATTGATTTATATATTTTAAAAATATATAAATGAATTCTTGTAATATTTTTTTTAGGGAACATACTAGTAATAATAAAATGGGAGCTTTCATAAAATATTTTACCAAATATTTGTATTGGTTTCTATTGATAACTTTGTCTATTTTATTTCTATTCTTTTAATTACTCTTTATTGTAGTAACAAATACAACAATTCTTGGAATATTCTATTTATATTCTAGGATTGCAAAAAAAATGAGAAATGCTTAATGGCATGCAATAAATTGTCGTGTTATTCGCACGACCTTTGTATTCCATTAGACTTAAATCATCTTCATTTTATTTATTGTAATTAAAATTTAATTTAGAAAAAGGAAGTGAAGCCACATGATGTTTCGTGTGTGCCTAATTGTCGTGCACTGTAGCAGTGCTCCAAAAGAATTTAGGTGAGTTATGTCTCGTAGCTCACCAAGTTAGAGTCAAATACGTTTGTTTTTGGTTCTATTTTCTCTTTCCTTTCTCTTTTTGAGGGTTTTGATTTAGTCTCCTCTCTTGTATATATTTTTTTCCCTTTTTTAAATAAATATATATAGAGTAGGCAATAGAGGATGAGAGTTGTAGTTATATGCCAACCTAGTTAGATGTTTTTGACTCTCCTTGATGCCCAACCTATCTTGACTTGTAAAAAAAATATGTTTGAGTCAACTATCAAATAAATCAACCTTCATTGACCAATTAAAAACTACAATTTTTTTATTTTATTTTTGCTGAATCAAGAGTGAAATGACATGAAATAAGTTCCAAGTCATCCTAACTAGGTCTCACCATTAACCCCCTAATAATAATACGAGGGAGTAGCCCAAAACCCCATAAACATAAAAGTTTTGTAGAGTGGTTTATCAATAAAGGTTTTTTGCTAATTCATTTACCTTATTTATTTATCCTATGTATGGGTCTGAATGAATGAAAATATGACTAATATTAAAAACAAATATCTTTGTGATTAATAAATGTGTACAATAACAATTAGGAAGTTTCTTCAAAAAGTAATTAGGGAGTTAATGCTTTTTTTTAGGGAGGAGTTAATGCTAAATACTAGTACCATAAATCTGGCAAAAATTACTTTGTTATTGCGAATAAAATTTGAATCTTTTTTTTTAATGTGAATTGAATTTAAATCTGAAAAATAAAAAATATGCTTGAATTTGTGCGATCAACATTGCTATTGCTCGCGAGGGATTTTGTCCATAAGGGATCACGATACGTTTATATTTAATGCAAAATAGCCTTTTGTAAAAAATTTGCTATGATTTACTCTCCCAATAACTAGTACTAGTTTGAAACCCGTGCCCTGGACGGGAATATTTGTGTTGATTTTCTTTTTATATTTGTTAAAACAAAAAGAGTAAAATATATGTCAAAATGTATGTTTATTAAGGGAATACACATATCTTTGAAGTGATTTTTTTATTTCATTGTTTTCATTCATTTAAATAATTTTATCACTTTGTGCTTCAGAGATTTATCAGGGTTAGAGTAGGGCTCAAGACTCAGCGAACGTTAGTAAAGGTACTTACTTGTCATCCATCAAAGAGATCATCACATTTGCAGCGAGAGTTAAACACACGACCTTGAGGGTAAGTTATCTCCATACCAAGTGTGGTAAACTTCATATGCTATTTTTTATAACATTATTTAAACTATTTTATTATTTTCATGACATTTTTTAGTATTGGTGCCCTTGTTAAGTATTGGTGCATTACTCTTTATCATATATGCAAAATAGAATATATTGAATTGAAAGTGGTGAAAGTATTAATTAGAGTTATAATTGAAAGAAAAAAATAATTAATATTGTATTGAAAAGTGAAATAGTTTGGGACAATATTTTTTTGTAAATGACTCTCTTATTATGGGACGGAGGGAGTATATAGTTTAGGAACAAATAAATTTCTTAGTAAAAAATAAATAGTTCTGTAAGAAAATAGTTAAAAATCTAAAAACAACTGCTATTGTTTAATCTTATTTTATCCCTAATACTACAATATTTAAGTTGGCATTCATGGTTGCAAATCATGATCATAGTAAAAATATACTTCCTCCGTCCCAAATTGTATGGCGTTTTGGGCATTTCACACATATTAAGAAATGCAATTAATATTGTGTGGAAAAAAGATATTATGAGGTGTTTTACAAAATTGTCCTTAATAAATAATATAGGAAAGATAAATGAAAGAATTGAAAGAAGAGGTAGTAATAAATAGTTAAAGTTATAATAGGTAAAGTAACATTAATGTTGCATTGGTATTGTAAAGCGACATATAATTTGGGACAAATTTTTTTCCTAAAGCGACATACAATTTGGGACGGAGGGAGTATAAGCGAAAGAAGCATAAAAGAATAATAATTTAGGAAAAATAAATAGTAAAAAAAAACACATCATGATAGTAATAAAAAGACAAAAAAAATCACTTTGTTTATTAAGATGAGTTTGCCTAACATCATGCCTTCTCACCTTTGTTTCTTACATATTTATAGGATGTGAATAACACTCATAGAGCCTGTTGGAACAAAGGGTGTTTCACAAGCCACTTATTGAGTTTTGACAATAACAAGGTATTAAAAATAATCAATTGGATATGCTAAACAATTTGTTCAAGTGTACATGATCCATAATCAAAGTACTATTCTTAAAGATTTTGATTGAACAAGTTCAAGAGCAAAGGAATTTATTTGAAGCTTAAAGCATCTGGAAGAATGAGTCTGAAGAACTGCGTCTGAAGAATGCGTCTGAAGAAACGAGTCTGAAGAAGAGCTCCTGAAGACA
>Ga0228710_1013062_pt1 | contig 10048 bp, 8 predicted proteins | sample MedpolnodulmetaG_FD_177995 | JGI IMG/M metagenome (GOLD analysis project Ga0228710, IMG submission 177995) | Root nodule microbial communities from Medicago polymorpha collected in Santa Monica, California, United States - pink nodules | ecosystem: Host-associated > Plants > Roots > Nodule... | reverse complement strand
CACAACACCTACCGACCAAGCAATTAATACAATACCCAAAGTGAGAAATTAGAATACTTGATAACAAAACAAAGACTACATTACAAAGTGCAATAACAACATAATTTAGGCCCAAATATCTTCCATTATTCATAGGTGCAATCAAATGTCAAATTAGAGCTAATCAAAGTCTTCTATAATGTATGATAAAAAAACTCGAAGCATTAAAAAAAATTCAGAACGACTAACTGAAACACCAAGTCCATTGGAAGCACTTGCATCGAGAAATCAACTTTGCAACTTCAAACATAATGGAGGAGTGTACTTAGGATATTCAATTTCATCATTGTGCAAATCTTTAAGTTTCATTAGAAAAAGGGATGGGTTTAGGTATGTAAGTGTAACCCAGGCTCCTGATGTAACATTGTAGGCATCACATAATCGATGCCAACCGTCTTTAAAATACACTTTACCCTCTCCACTTTCACTTCAATCTCGTTTCTATTGGGATCACGAAGGGTTACATAAGTGCCTTCTTGCTCCCCAAACTCCCTTGCAAAACATGTTGACAACTCTCCTCTTGGCTGTAAAAGAATTTATTCAAAGTTTAGGTTATAATAGTATGTAATATTGATGACATCGAACTTTTCTTTTATGCAACAAACTTGATAACAATTCCAATACAGAATAGCAATTAATAAAGGAAGATAAACATGTCCCATAAGCACAACTCAATTGATAGCTTTAAGGAAAATATTATACGCATGTTAATTCGAATCTTAGACTTCCCACTTTTCCATATTTAAAATGTGTGAGTCTCAACCACTAGAATACTTGATAAAAAAAAGAAGGAAATATTAACACGAAAATAGCAAGACAATAGCGTGCATGCCAACATTTATGCAAGAATAACGTAAACTACATTATGTAATGCATCTAAGACAACAAAAGTATAGCATTGTTAAATCAGACTAATCTATTATTCAATAAAATGAAATCAAAAAACACAAATAGAGTCACACACATAAAAATAAAAAGCAACAACCAGTAAAAGAAAATCTTTCCTAAAAAACATTATTATATGCATTCAGTAGCACAAATTGTAAGACACACAAAGACACTTACACAGGGAGGATGAATTCCATGATATAAGTTCGAAATTTCAACAGGTTTGAAAGCAAAGACTTGTTGTACTCATCATTATCATCAGTTGCAACTGTTATTTAGGAAGGGAAATTAAAATCACCATTACAGATCAGAGATACAATTAAAAGCATGAACTAAAACATAATGATATTTATCAAAAGAGAAAAATATTATTATATATGCAACTGCGTTTGTGGAAGACATATTAACAAATTAGATTTAAATAAAGGAGATATAATCAAATTCATGAACTAAAAATTGAATGTCATTCATCAAAACAGAAAAACCTTTTAGTTTTAGCAAAGTACATTTCCTAAAAAAAGTAGGTTTAGAATAGTACCTGCAACATCTTGCTGGTTGAACGCCATTATAGTTGACAAAAGCTTGACAATTTAGTCTATTATGCTTTTGGTAATTTGAGTTGTTTCTACAAAAGCTCCATTGCTTATATAGTTGAATTTGTATAGATGCATTTATCTTAGAGTTTCGATGCATTTATTATGTGATTGTATAGTGTACCGCTTTTTCTACATGGGAACTATGTATATGCATTTATATTGTGGGAGCTTCTACGGTGTAGTCAGAAAACTGACTTTTTTGAAAAAGTTAATTTTGATTTTAATGTTTGATTCATTTTTAAATTGTTGATTACTGATTAATGATCAATAGTAATTCATCTAGTAATACTTGTAACATCTTGGACTTACATGTACTATTTTATCGTTGGCATCTTTAACATGCAAACAGATTTGATGATATTATGTGATAGTCTTAAGTGTTACACTTTGTGGGGTGTTACACTTAAAACAATGTATGATAAAATTAGATTAAGTGTAGTCTTGTTAATCTGATGAATTGATGATACTATGGGGACTGAACTTTTGATGTCACTGTACAAACAGTGGGGTGTTACTCACTACACTTTTGATGTTATAGTGTTAACTTCATCAGAAAAGTCATTTTCATGACTTCACCGTAGAATTTTCCTTATATTGTTTGTCATTCACAATGCAACTTATACTCAATTCTTTTTGAAAATAATTTATATCCAAATTATGTTTGTTTGTAATTCAGATTTTAATATTATACTTCGTCCTTAATTATAAGACTATTTACAAAAGTAATTGTCATTTAATATAAGATCATTTACAAATTTGTAGATGGATTTACTACTCCTTTTTCAACTATATCCTTAATTAATACTATTAATGTATCTTGGAGTATGAATTTATTTCTTTTAACAAACTAAAATGAGATATTCCCTCTGTCCCGAATTAACTGAGCCAGTAGCTCATTTCACACATATTAAGAAAAATGTATAAATGAAGGAGAGAGAAAAATGGTTTTAAGTGCTTTTGTTATGTATTGGTGGATTCTCCACTATCATAAATACAAAGTGAAATATATTGAATTGGGAATGATGAAAGTAATATTAATTAGAGTTATAAAGGAAAAAAAAGTAATTAAAATTGTATTGAAAAGTAAAATGACTCAGTTATTTTGGGACACTTTTTTTTTGGTAAATGACTCAGTTATTATGGGATGGAGTGAGTATAATATTAACAACAATGATTCACCCCGCACAAGGTGTGAAAGGGGCAAACCACCCAAGAGTATTTACAAGATCAAGGTGGCCAAAACAAGGAAGCACCACCAAAGCCAAACAAATTACAAGTGGACACTCATGCAAAGAAGCGGATGTTTCCACCGATCATGATAACTATAGCTGAAAGTCACATGTTTTGATTTCAACCATAAGAAAGAATTTAGTTTAACCCGTTCAACAAGAATAAAAAGATTAGAGCCGTATTTTGGAATACACAGTTGTTCCTTTCCTTCCAAAGCACTCAAACAGAGGCAAACCAAATTATTTTCATAAATGTATGAGTGAATCTAGGCAGCCTCACCATAGAAGTGAATTGAATGAAAGGTTGTCTGATGTCACCAGGAGAAACCGAAGAAATATGTAACCAATGCTAAACATAACACCAAAGAGAGCTGAATATGTCACAATATAAAAACAGGTGTGTTGCCGTTTCAAAACCTCCACAACCTGAAATGCAAGTCGTGTCTATAGGTTAAATGACATGCCGCCGCACCAAATTATCTTTTGTAGGAAGTCTATTGCGGAGAAGACGCCAAACGAACAGAGACACCTTTGACGGAATGTGCTTTTGCCAGACATCGTCGACCAGAGTCCTATCCAAAGGCTCACCGGAAGTGGTAAGAAAGCGATATGCTCCCTTCACCAAATAATCGTGAAGAGGATCTAACAACCAATGCCAAACGTAATGAACATTTTTCTGCAAAACAGTGTTGTGAAGTAAAACAGACACTCCCTCTCACTCTCCTCCTCCCAAGCAATCAGACGACGACGCCACACCCTCTCCCCTCCCCCAACCGCACATATAACCCTCCTCACCTCCGCCACCGAACACTCCTTATTCACAGCTAATTCATATAGGCGGGGAAATTTAATTTTCAACGGAATTTCCCCCACTCATATGTCTTTCTAGAACAAAGTATCATTGCCATCTCCTACAACCCGACGAATGCTATTATCAAACCACCTCCTGGCACCCTCTCCCACCTGACCGCCACCAAGCCGAACAATGGCTTCCACCCTCTGTCAACCGTCCTCATCCTCACCGTAACGGGCTTTCAAAACTCGATACCACAACCCCTCCTTCTCCACCAACATCCTCCAACACCACTTCCCCAACAAAGATAAATTAAAAGCTCCCACCCTCCTCACCCTCAACCCTCCAACCTCCTTCGGAGTACAAATAGACTCCCATTTTATCCAGGCTATTTTCCTATTATCCTCACCACTCCCCCAATTTTTTTTAAAAAAAAAAATAGATTCAATAGAAGAAAGTATAACTGTAGGGGCTTTGAAAAAGGAAAGAAAGTAAACTGGAAGAGAAGACATGACAAATTTCAGAAGAACCAGGCGGCCACCGAAGGAGAGGAACTTGTGGTTCCACGACGACAGGCGAGAGACTATACAATCGACAACAGGTTTCCAAAAAGAAAGTTTCCTAGAATACCAATAGGCAAACCCAGATAAACAAAAGGAATCGATCACCGACGACAGTTCATCACCAAAGCCGCCTCTGACAACCAATTTTCTGAAATATTTACACATGTCAGCATGCTTTTGTTGAAATTAACTTTCAATCCCGAAATCTCCTTAAAAAGAAGCAACAACGCTCTCATGGTACGCACATTCTGCAACTCTTTTCACCAATAATGATAGTATCATCCACGAACTGAAGGTGTGTTAGCCGCACCTCACCAAGTTGCCCAACTCCATACCCTCTAAACAAGTCCGCCCCCACCACATCATTCATTAGAACATTGAACCCTTCAGCAACCAAAAGGAAAAAGAACGGAGACAAAGGGTCACCCTGACAAAGTCCCCTCTCAATAGGGAACTCCTCTGTGGGACAACCGTTCACTAAAACCGACGATGTTGCCGTTCCAACACATTCAGAAATCCATTTCCGCCAAATTTTTGGAAAGTTCATATTAGCCATTACAGAGTCCAGATACTTGAAGTCGACCGAGTCGTACGCTTTTTCAGAATCCAGTTTGAACAAAAGTAACTCCTTATGCATACGCCTTGCTTCATCAACCACTTTGTTAGATATTAAAATACCGTATAAAATTTGCTTTCCTTTGACAAAAGCATATTGAGATTCAGAGACCACACATCCCACAACTGAACGAAGTCTATTAGAAAGAACTTGAGCAAGGACCTTATACAAACACCCAACCAGAGAGATAGGCCGAAAATCATTAAGCTGATGCGGACTGGTCACCTTCAGGATTAAAGCTATAAAAGTAGAATTCAAACCTTTAGTCAATTTCTCGTTTCTATGAAATTCCACCAAAAATCTCAAGAAATCATCCTGCAATAAGTCCCATAATTCTTTTATGAACCCAAATCTGACACCATCAGGACCCGAACTCTTATAACTATCACAATCCCAAACTGCCTGTTTCACTTCCTCGCGGGTGAAGGGTTTTGTTAAATTTCCCGCCTCAACCCAAGATAGCTTTCGAAAATGAAGACCCTCCACCCCCGACTGACCTGCCCCAATAGACTTAAAATGAGTGGGAAAATGACTGAAAACAGCTGCACGAACATTATGCACCCCTTCCACACTAACACCATCGACAGACACCATATTTATAGCATTTTGACGTCGTTGATTAGACATACAACCATGAAATTTTTTGGAGTTAGCATCCCCTTCCAGTAACCAGTTCATTCTTGATTTTTGCCAATTAATACTTTTCTGTAATCGAGCCATGGAATGCAAATTAACAGACAACTCATGAAGCTCATCCACCTCCTCTCCCGAAAGCGCTGACATCTCTACTTTAGCATCTAAAATTGAAATTTTATTTTTAACCTCCATCATCCGACCATCCGTATTCTGAAAATGGTGTTGATGCCACTCCTTTAAACTGAATTTCATCAACTTAAGCTTCTGCTTTAGAACAAAGTTTCCCCATCCTTCACAAGTAAAAGTGCCCCATTTAGCTCGGACAAAGTCTGCATAACCAGGAAAATATGACCAACATGTGAGCATCCTAAGCGGACGGGGCCCCCAATTAGCCTCATCGACATGTAACAACAAGGGAACATGATCAGAGAGGCTCCGTTGATAAGCAACCTGAATACAGTTTGGCCACTTATCGCACCACTTGTTTGACAACAAGAACCTGTCCAGTCTACTCATTGAAATCCCATCACCTCGATACCACGTAAATAACCGACCACAAATGGGCAAATCAATAAGCTAACAGTCATCAATGAAATTATTAAATAAGTCTGCATCCACCTGTCTGAAAACCGTACCTCTTCCTTTCCTCTCATATCTATACGCAAAAAGACAATTTTGTAATAGACACATATAACTGTGAGAACTTTATTACTCCAACAATTTTTCTTGATACCTCCATTTTTTAGTACTTAAATGGGTCTCACATATACACATCACTCATTTATAATTTTTCAATAGTAATATTTTTTTTAGTGGTGAAATAAAAATAGTTGAGGGATCAAACTCGCGACCTTAAAGTAGTTCAAAATAACTTAAACCGTTGCAATGCGTGTGATCCACATAAATCCCCCTAATCCAGCACCCACACACACAAATGTCTTAAGTGGGATTCATTAATCATCTATCAATAACTCTATATCATTACACTTGAATATTCTAACATTAAAAAAATGTGGATCTCATTTAAGATTGGAGGTCTCATAATTGAGACCTTGTTCCTATTAGGTACTCAAAATAATTCTTCCCAAATGGAGGTACCTAATTGGTATCAAGTCTTAAAAGGGAGAAATCCCCATTGGAAATGGTCTAGTCCCCCAATCGGAGGACTGATATTTGTGTTAAGTTAAAATAGGAGGATCAAAAGTGCATTTAAACCTTAATATATTTAACAATCGATGTATTATCTAGTATATCAGATTCATCATTTCTTCAATGAATATAAAAAATAGTTTTTGTTTATAATAAAGATCAGGTTGTATAGGAAAATGTTAGGCACTTGTTGAAGAATGATCAAGAGAGAGAATATTAATCCTACCATGTGTAACTAAATCTTTTTAGGTTAGTGTTCTACGATGAACCTCTGTTTATTTCGTTGGATATTTATTTTATTTAATGTCATTTATATTTTATTTATTTTCTGTTCGCTATTAAGTTTTATTAGGTGTAATTTATTTCAAAGGATCGTAACCCTAGGTTGTGACAAGGCCTAATATTGATATTACTATCTTGAAGCTTATATATTGATATTTATATCTCGTATATTAATATCTATCTATCTAGGAAGTAATTAGTTAGTAACTAGCGAAAGATACCGAAAGTGAGTTGACCATAGTAGTAAGTACTTAGGAGGCGATATTAATAATATTGAGTAAAATCTGCTAAACCTAGGAAGTAACTAGTTTATAATTAAGGAAACAAGTGACTCCGAGGAGTAAACCTAGTAGAACCATTCTTCTAAACCCTTGGTAAGGTAGACGCTGATTAGGTTGCCTGTTTGTAGATTTACCAAGACTTAAGGAAGAGTATGTTATGAGTGTCCTAAGACGCATAGATGGACTGACCTACAGGAACATTGGTCTTCATTACCTTTGGAAATCTTGGAATGTCAATATAAAGTCTATGTTTCAATTACCTTTGAGGTGGTAAGACCCTTCACATAAGGATCACCGTGTGACTAGCAGGTGCAACCAAACATTGAAGGGATAGAGCGAAATCAAATGAGATAGTATAGACCCTGCACGTAAGGATCATCGTGCGATCAACAGGTGCAGCTTGTCAGCCGGTTAGGTTAGAAACCTCCCAACGGCTTCATCACTTGTATAGTCTACTTAAGATAAATAAACACAACATGACTGTTACTTAATATCCAATAAATAAATAGGGGGAATTCGAAGAATCCTAACCGCTACTTACTTTTCTGCAACCTAAAACAGGTAACTTGTTCTGTTGCAAACAGATAAAAATTGCAATCTCTAACCTTTAACTCTTTTATTTTTATCGTCAAAACTAAAATAAGTAACGAGAATTGTTTGGATGAAACGACAATCTCTGTGGATACGATACTCTACTTCATCACTTTATTACTTGGTAAACGATTTGGTACACTTGCCTAATCCACATATCACTTGGGATCAGGTTTAATGAAGATATTTCTTGCTTGGTTTGGACTCGAAAGGGTCGGTAAAGCTATTGCTTTTGTTGCAGGGGCTATTGGTTCTTGAATCTTTCTGTGTTGACAGTCGATTCATACACCATTCTCGAGTTTCACTATAATCAAGTGTGGACCTGGTTACTTTGGTTCGTCAATTATTCCAGCTTTTTACACATCTCTTTATTTTGCAATCCTGATTTTGGGTCCCGCTGGGTTGTGTAGATGTGTAATTTTTCTGCAAGATCTTTGGATTCATCACTAGATTTCGTCTAGTTAGCTATTATATTATATACCACTTTTTGGTATTCATGTTGTATTACCCTCTTAAGGATGATGTGTGGTTGTTGGGTCGGGTTGATGTCCCCTTAGCTTTTGCACTTCCTTTTTCTTTTATTTAATATTTATTTTCGCTACCTAAAAAAAAGAAGAATAATTATCTATTACAAATTCATAAGACTTGTAGTTTGGATAAGATAATTAATACATACTTATCTTGAAAAGAGAATTAATCTTGACTTATTTTTCTAGAATACAAACTTTAAATATTTAGTTATTCCCAAATAATTCATTATGGCTCTCGAATTGTGAGTTTCAGGATCAAATCACATTCCAACTTTCCCTAAATTACAGGGAAACTCGCGCCTATATATACATGATGTCTAAGTTAGTGAAAAAACACCTTTTCATGAGAAGACGAAGGCAGAAACGCGGTTTCGGTAATTGATGAGCAACTGGAGCCATTCGGGAGCCAAGGAATCATCCAACAATGATCCTTTTCTCATTTTTTTTTCATATTCATTTGTGAACTATGAGTAGTTAATCCTTTCTTGCTTGGGTCATGAAATAGGAACTTCTCCATAATTATTTGATCATATAACTTTAAATTATATTATGAATTTTAGTTTATTACTTTGCTAATTTATTCGGTTAATATTGTTACTAATGCTTTTTATGCATTTTTGTGTACTTAATTGACGTTCTTAAACTTTCAATGATCATGGGCTCACCTAAGACATTAGGGAGCAGTAACCGTTGAAGAGAGTTAGGGATAAATGCAGTGGCCTAGCTATTTTGTTCAAATGTCTTAAAATCAAGTGATAAGTTCACACTGGATTCAAAATTTGTAGTTACCTAACAAGTCCAGGGAAGGAAAACTAACATATCCTAGTCACATTTCTCTCTCTTTCTTAAGGAAATCAAGTCAATTGCAACCCCCTGGTTACATAAATCCTAATCATCGTCATCATAGTTGTTAAGTTGAAAAAACTCAATCTATGTGGAGACGAGCTTTATAAATATTACTACTTGTTGGCACACAAGTACAATTGCTAGATTTTTGTCATCATATTGTCTTAGGTGAGTTCGTAACCTTTGAAGGTTTGAATGAGCGTCAAAACTCTTGTCACAAAGGCAGTAATATAATACGTATAAAACAATTACATATTGAACGATTAAAATTAGGTCAAACCCCAAAAATATGGGTAATAATCATTGAGACCTAGACAAGTCTATGAACATCCTCAAACGCATAAAAAAACATTATATAGGGGTAATAATCATTGAGACCTGATCAATTATTGAAGTGTCTTTAAATTTTAATATGAATAATAATACAGTTGTTTTATCCAATTCTGTAACGATAACTAATGTGACTATTTTATGATTTATGCATCGTTACATTTTTTATATAACAATTTGTGATATATGATCTTACCCCCACTAGTAGAAGTTTATGAATATGTCACTGCATTAATGCTCATCCATAGATTTATTTACAAAACTCAACTAAAACTAATGAAAACTTGCTACAATGACTCTAAATTGACTCATAAACAATGTCAAAAACACTATATAACTTACAGTCATCAAGTAGACATGATGGAAATGAGAGAAATTGTAAGAAAAGAATTGTTATTTATTTATATTAAGCCTATGTCATCTATTTATATCGGATTTTTAAAACATTGTCTGCCAACCATCGGGAAATACAAAATAGGACATTTGTTTTCATTGTATAGTTTGTTAGTTTTTTTTTTTTTTAACTAGGATATTACAAAATATACCCTACCACTCTATAAATAGCGACCATAGTTTTTTTTTCCTTCAAAAACAACAATAGTTTTTCTTTTTAAAGGAAAATAACGACAATAGTTGTTCCTTAAAAATAAAAATAGTTGTAGGACTTTTTTTTTTTTTT
>Ga0228710_1013061_pt1 | contig 10048 bp, 10 predicted proteins | sample MedpolnodulmetaG_FD_177995 | JGI IMG/M metagenome (GOLD analysis project Ga0228710, IMG submission 177995) | Root nodule microbial communities from Medicago polymorpha collected in Santa Monica, California, United States - pink nodules | ecosystem: Host-associated > Plants > Roots > Nodule... | reverse complement strand
TTTAATTCTCTCTCTCTCTCTCTCTCTCTCTCTCTCTCTCTCTCTCTCTCTCTCTCTCTCTCTCTCTCTCTCTCTCTCTCTCTCTCTCTCTCTCTCTCTCTCTCTCATTACATTCATCAACAAAAAACTTATAAGTATAGTCCCCAGGTCCAAATGGTTTTACTCCGACATTTTATCAGAGATTTTGGCATGTGTATGGTGAGGATATTTTTCAGGGAGTGACTTCTTGGTTGGATCGCAGTTACTTCCCTTCAAACCTTACAAAAACAAATATTTGTTTGATCCCAAAGTGTGAAGAACCGGATAATATGAAGGATCTTAGGCCTATATCTCTTTGTAATGTATTGTATAAGACGGTGTTGAAGTTGCTCGCTAATCGACTGAAACGGTGTTTGGATAAATGTGTGTCAGAGGAGCATTTAGTGTTTGTCGAGCGAGGGCCACTCTATACTAGACAATGCGTTAATAGCTACCGAGATAATCCACTCAATGAAGAGGAAGTCGAAGGGATGGAGAAAGGAATTGGCTCTCAAGATCGATATTAGCAAGGCTTATGATAGAGTGGAATTGGGGGTTTCTTCGTGGTGTGCTTATGCGAATGGGAGTTTGTGAGAAATGGATCCAGTGGATGATGATGTGTGTTAGTTCTGCTACTTAATCGGTGCTTATGAACTTTGACAGGGTGGAGCCTATTGTACCCAGCCGAGGGTTGCGCCAGGGTGATCCGTTATCCCCATATTTATTCATATTAGTGGTTGAGGGCCTCTCGACTCTAATACACAAGGCAGTTAATAGAGGTGATATTCATGGGATACAGGTAAGTCCCAGCGCACCAGTGGTGTCCCATCTATTGTTTGCAAACGAATGTTTCTTGTTCTGCAGGGCCAATGTGGTGGAAGCACAACGTTTACTCACTATTCTTAAAACTTTTGAAGCAGCATCTGGACAAGAAATAAACTTATCTAAGTCTGAGGTATTTTTATGTCGTAATATGAGTGGGGCGGCGCAAGAGGATTTGTCACACATTATTGGTGTCCAGCATGTGATGGTCCTGGAAACTATTTGGGATTACCTTCGATGATTGGTAGAGATAAGAGGTCCGTTTTTTCTTTGATCAAGGATCGTATCTGGAAAGGAATAAATGTGTGGAGTGGACGAGCATTATCGAAGGCAGGGAAGGAAGTAACGATCAAATCTGTGTTACAATCTATTCCTTCATATATAATGAGTATTTATCTCCTGCCGAATTCAGTTATAGATGATATTGAGAGATGATCAATGCATTTTGGTGGGGAGGAAGGAGTAACAACCGCGAAATTAAATAGATGGCATGGGAACGCGTGGAATTCCCCAAAGAATTTGGTGGAATGGGTTTTAGGAATTTTAAAGCTTTTAATCTCGCTATGGTAGCTGATAGTGATTTTCATAAGTGTTTACAAATCACACGTGCTGACCAATGATAAACACAATTGAATTCACCAAAAGGGTAGTAGAGAAATAGTTATGCACTTTGCTGGAAAATGGTCATGTGCCTTGAATTAATCATCTATAACTTTTGGAGTATAAGTTCACTTTATCAACTCAACCTAAAAAAAGAAATAGAGAATAAAAACTCCAAGAATTTGTTTGGTTAGGGAGAATTTGAAACAAAATTGAATAACACAATTGAGATTTCCAAAACTCTCTTTTTTGCCCAGTTTGACTATAAAAGCACTCTGAATTGATTCAACTTAACTTAAAACTACTTAAAAATGACTGTAAAAATACTAACTATTGAAGAATTATCAGTAGCTAAACAAGGATGGAGTTTTCTATCTAAACCTGAATCTCTGGTTGCTAGAGTTTTTAAATCGAGGTACATTCCCCGCTCTTCAATTTTGGGGGCTAAACTCGGTTATAACCTGAGCTTTGCTTGGTGAAGTATTTGGAATTCACGTCAGGTACTTTTATATGGATGCAAGTGGACAGTTGGAAATGGGCAGCATGTCAGCGTGATGAATGATCCATGGGTTGAAGGTGCTCATGCTAGCTTAATTCAATCCCCACGAAGCCAAGGTGTGCATAGTTTGAGTGTGTCTGATTTGATAGCTTATGAGGAACGAATTTGGGATATTGATAAGATTGAATCTTTGTTTCCAGATGATATGGTGCAAGCTATTCTCGACACACCACTGTTTACGGAAGTTCATAATGATAGGATAGCGTGGATGATGGAATGTAATGAGAGGTTTAATGTTAAGACTGGAAAATATGGAAAATGAATTCCCTTCATAAAGCTCGTCATTTGTTATGGTGGATTTGCAGAGAGTGTGTTCCGACGCATTTCCGATTACAATCACGACATATTTAATGTGAGATGATTTGTCCCTGGTGTGATACGACTGTTAAGGATGATTGGCATGCTTTTGTGGGTTGTACGGTGGCGCATGAAAGTTTGTATTGTACAGGGCTTTCGAGTGTACAGCACTCGCAAATTGGAACCGTGAGCAGTTAGGAAAATTTTATTTTTTATATATCTCGTTCAGAAAGCCGAGACATTGCGGGTAGGGTGGCTTTACTTCTTTGGAAAATTTGGGCTGCATGGAACAATGTCATTTAGAATGATGCTCATCATACTTCAACGAGCATTGGGAGGAAATCACTAGATGTATGACAGAAATGGCAAGAGGTTCATAAACATCTCTCACCATCAGTTGTGCAACACAGGCATAATAGAGTGCAAGGTAATAGCTCAGGTTGGAAGAAACCGGGCGACACGTGGTTGAAGTGCAACGTGAATGCCACATTTCATGACCGTAACCATATTACATCTTTTACATGTTGTGTTAGAGACTCCCGCAGGCAATTTATTCGGGCTAAAACGAAATTGCAGCGGGCAAATATGACAGTTTGGAGGGTGAGGTAGTAGCCTTACTCGAGTCCCTTCACTTTGATGATGCAAATAGATGGGACCGAGTTGTCTTCGAGTCCGACTCATCTACTCTAGTGTAAAATCTATCGTCTCCGGGCCATGGTGATTCGGAATTCTATGTTATTGTTTCTAGTATTATTTTTCATTTATCTTTACATTCCAACTTCGAGGTGAAGTTTGTTTGGAGACAAGCGAACATGGTTGCTCATACTTTAGCTAGGGAGGCATGTTCTTGGGCTAGTCACCGTATTTTTTATTCTTATCCTTCTTGTATTGAACATTGACTGATTAATGATAATAGTTAACTTTGCTTTGGTAAAATAAAAACATATAAGTATCATACATGAAGAGTCGACAATGCTACCGATTCACATCCCAAATTAAATCATATACATCTGCACTAAATTTTCACAACATTGTATTTTCATTTTTTCTTACTCTTCATCTTTGTAGGTACGTATACGCAGAGTATCAATATCTAATATGTATTCGATAGAGATACGTCTTCATATTTAGAGTATCTGATCTTCATAGCTCATTATTGAAAAAGAAAAATATAATCAAGAGAAAGTAAAATTAAGAGAGATGTATAGTACAAATTGTCGTTCGATATGTACGGGACATATATGTCACAGATCTAAAAATTGTAAGGACATAATCTAAAAACAATATATTGCACTAAAATCAGATTTAACACATATTGTAGGACCAAAAATGTTATTAAACCTTGTTTTTAAACAAGGGTTTATAAAGGTCACAAAGAACTCATATATATCAATTGTAACATCTAAAAAGGTGTTTGGTATTAGAGACCAAGGTGATTTTCAAAAATATCTGAACTGATAAAGCTTGAATACTTTTGGGATCTTTAATACTACAATTACATATATTTCAAAATGTTCGGCAAGAATTTACATTTTAGCCTATGACTCTGACTGCGATGATCCGGTAACAAAATGTCCACTTTCAAAATTTCATTACTATTCTTTAATCCTTGCAAATACAAGAAAAAATAAACTGGCATGAATACTGTGATGTGCATTTTCAGGATGGAAGTTCTAAATATGAAAAAGCATAGCAGCCAGGCAAAAGTTATTGGCACAGTTGTCTCTATTGCAGGGGCATTAGTTGTGACATTTTATAAAGGGATACCATTGATTAATGATGCCATTAAAAATATAGAAATGGGAGCAAGTGGAATTTTCCTTTTAGGGAAATCAGATTGGATAATTGGTGCTTTTCTTGTTGCAGTTGGTAGCTTTTGTCTTTCTCTTTTGTTTATTGTCCAGGTAAACAAACTATTAATACATGTACACATACAAAACTTTAAATTACAGTTGTGATTGTCATGTAAGAGAACCACAAGTAAATGTGGCCGATGCGGATTTAATTATGGTCGTAGACACAAATTATTTGATTTTGCGATCTAAATTATGATCAAAATCGTAGTTGCAATTGCAGCCCAATATAAAGGTTTTTGATGTCTCTGCAACAGTATCACAATTCACAATTTCAACCGTAATAGCTTACTACATTGGCTGCATTTGTTTGAATGTAGTCACAATACAATGGTTCGCAACATAATCACAACGTGTAATTTAGAACTGGAACGTGCTTTATCATATCAATTGGGGAATATATTCAAAAAAAATTCCATCTATGTATATACAGACTTGGATTGTCAGGGATTATCCAGAAGAGCTAGTGATAACATCCATTTGTTGCTGTTTTGTGGTAATCATATCAACCATTATAGCTCTCATTGCAGAGGGAAATTCAAATGCTTGGAGACTCAGACCTGATAAAGAGTTGCTATCTGTGTGTTACTCAGTAAGTTTAAGATTTGTTATTCTTATTATTAGGCTTAAAAAAATTACTAAGAAATTTTAAAACATTAAAAAGTGATATGTCCCGTGAGCTTAGCTCAGTTGGTAGGGACGTTGCATATTATATGCAGGAACTGAGGTTTGAACTCCGGACACCTCACTTCTCCACATTTAAATGTGTGAGCTCTGACCACTAGACTATTTGACAAAAAAAACATTAAAAAAGTTTGCATCATGATTTTTTACATGAAATGTTTTGTAACTTATAGATATTATTTTCAATTATTATTAAGCTAACGTAGACATTTAAGTGTGTTCTTTTAGTTTTAGAATTATAAATTGTAGCTGTTTAAATTTTGGTTTTGTGGTTACTCATTTAATCATGGCTGCCTTTAATCATTTATAGGCAACTTTTGTGGAATCAGTGAAGAATGTTATACACACATGGGCATGTCATAAGAAAGGACCAATATATGTAGCTATGTTCAAACCTTTAAGAGTGGTCATTGCACTTAGCATGGGGGTAATATTTTTGGGAGACAATCTTTATCTTGGAAGGTAGACCAACAAATTCGTGAAAAATAATTTAAATAACGATTAATCCAAGATTGACTATTATTTATTTATTTTTTATTAAAAAATGGTTTAACTTATTGGTGCAGCTTGATTGGAGCTGCTATCATAATTATTGGATTTTATGCTGTGATATGGGCACAAGCTCAAGAGGAACACACAACAAGTGAAAATAACATTTCGCCATCTTCTTCAGTCCCTCTATTGTTAAACAAAAGCATGGATATATAGGAGGATGGAGACTCTGCTTTATTAAGGTGGTAGGTTATACTAAACATGGACAAAATCTATGTTTGTTGAACGTAACTATAAATGCACGTAATAAAGGCAACATATATTTTTTTATCAAAAAGGAAAAAGAAATTGTATATTAGTGGATTTGATTGTAATTTTTTCCTATTTTTAGAAGGAAACAAATATTATCGTCCAATTTTGATCAGTTCTTTGCCAATATTAGCCTCCTATTTGTATTATAGATTTGGCTAGCATGTTTACAAAAACTCTGATCTTCAAGGTCAATTTTGAGAAGGCCTGTGACTCAGTGAGTTGGAGTTTTCTGGATTTTATGATTGGGGGCGCACTTGTGTATTTTTATGAGAACCTTTTTGTGCTTGTGAATATGGGCGATGAATCAAGAGATCAATATAAAAAAAGGCTCAAGCAACACTCCTACATAATTGAGATTTCACACTAGTTGGAATCGACTTTTCACGTTAGGTGGCACCCGATATAACTAAAGGTCATGTTGTTTGTCTACAACTTTTCACATCGGGTGTTGAGCCAATGTGATAAGTGCTTTCCCACATCGGGCAGAAAATCACTGATTTGAAATATTATCAATTAAACCAAAAACAGAGGTTTTCAAATCGGCTGCCCCGTAGAAACTGTTGTGAAATATGTATATTTCACATCCAGCATCTTTCCCACCGATGTGAAATCTCAACCTTGTAAAAAATAATATAATTCACCGCCACGTATGGTAACTTATATATTTTGAACCAGAACCAAAGCACATTATAAACAAAAAATCAGAACAAAACCACATTATAAACAAAAATCAAATAAAAATAGAATAATGAAAAATATAAGAGGAGTGAAAAGATTTAACTACTCACAAGTCTCTTGCATTAAACAAACTTATTAATGATTCATGGTTGTGTATGACCCCTTTTTAACTCCTAAAGTTATTAACCATATACTATGTAGGTTGTATCCTGATTTAAGTTCGGTACAATATGTGAGGCAGGTTTCAATTCACTAAGCCATGTCGCATCTATATATACTCAAGAATTCCCACACCTAAATTAATGTGGTGGGAGGAAGAGGATACTTAAAACCAACAACCCAATTATAAAAAGAAAATTTATATATACCAAAGATGAACTTGATCTTTGTGTCTCTTGAATCTTGAACAGGTTGCGATTTTGTCTGGGGAGTGGCTTCAAGAGAATTCTCAATGTTGGACCCAATATCATATACAAAATGAAATTCTTAACATCCAATAACTACTGTAAAAAAAAAAAAATCAATTAGTCTAGACCGGTAACATTAGAGTTGATAGAGGATGCATAATTAGCAACAAAAAATAAAAAATAAAGGGTGTGAGGGGACATTACCAATCATTGCTCCTTGCTCCTTGGTCATGAACAAGCACGTCAAGATCTTTGAAGTTCTCATTTACTTCACCTATCTGCTGCTCGATTTCTTGAATGCCTTGTTCTCTTTCCTCGATGATAGCCTCATTGAAGGAAATCTCATTATCTTAGGATATTATCTCCTGTGTGCAGAATGAATAATGCAGGAGTTAAGAAACTAAAACAATCAAATGGTTAAATTTGAAAAGTGAAGTTTTCATCAAATTTAATTTCATATGGCAGAATACTCTGTCATTGATCATGTCAACAAATTCTTCACGCCAGCCAAAAAACTTAAAAGAAGACACCTTATGGTATCAATTCCATTTCAGCCTAATATAATTACATATAAATAATACAACATATCAAATTTAAGAAGTAACCTTTTGAGAAATAATTGATGTTGAGCTTTTCATCAAATTTAATGATGCATCAATCCTTGGATTTATTATGTTGCTGAACTACCAACCCATATATCAATTATACTTAAACGAGAACCTTATTAAACCTAAACCATGATGTCCTTTGTTTAATTAATATGTTATGAACACCATGAAGAGCATATGGAATGACATAAACATTCCTATATCAATGACCAATGATACAAAATAGAATAAAAAATAAATCAAGTAGTTTCTTTTTTGACTCAATAAATCAAGTAGTTGTGAAGTAAAGGAAAGGTAAATAAAAGTTAGGGAAGATAAAGAAACGAGAGAGATTTCTGCAATGGGAAAGAAAAATGAAGGGAGCACGATACACACACTAAGGCCTCTTAGGATTGATTTATCAAGTGACATGAGCATTTGTAAGACTATTAAGGCGAGCTTATGACATGTCCATAAGTTGTTTTCAACTTATTTTCATAAGCTTTCCGTCATAGCTTATATTTTTATTTGAACGGCCAATATCATTGATAACAAGCCTAAATCCGCTCAAAAAGAGCCAGATGGGAACACTGCAACCGCACTGCATTGCACTGCTTAACATAACAAGGGACCGAAATACAAAGCATAAACACATCAAATGAAAAAGGGACTAAACAAAGTCACACTCCTAGCAACCTGACACAAAGGCAATATACCACTAAAAGCAAACACACCAACAACAAGGCACATAGAAACTGGGCCCCAACCATGACACTAAACTCCCACCAAAACAGCACAACCAAACAACAAGACACAGTAGGCCAAAACAGCTAAAACACCGAAAACCCGCCTATAGAAAACACCATTGTTGTTCTTGTTCACACACTCCCCTTTCATCTGACTTAAGATTCATATTTATAGGAATCCTTAACCATAAAATGATTCACGAACTACTTGAATAAAATAGTTAACTAACTACTTGTTGCTGGATAACAGTTGGGTCTAGAAGTATCTCCACCAATTAGATACCCTCTATGCAGAGTTGTATCATAACTAATAAGTGTTTGTATCTCAACTAAAGCTCTAAGAGCCTTCTGCGCCAGAATGAATTATGAAACAAATGAAGTGCTGACAGAACATCCAACAAGAGTTTCAATCTTAATTAATTATTAAACACCATGTCATTAAAATTTGAAAACTCAATCAAACCAACCGAACACAATTCCATTTTTAATAATAATAATAATAATAGTAATTCCAAATTTGTTTCACTGAACAATAAAAAAAGCTACAAATATACCTAGAACATCAGTTCAATCCCAAAGATCATTAAACAAAATTCACCAAATATGGTTCTATAGATGAAGTCAAACCCTCTCAGTCCTTCTTCATAAGTTCTACAGATGAAGTCAAACCCTCTCAGTCCTTCTTCAGAAGCTTTCAGATCCAATAGAGTTGATTCTTGTTGTTTTATCAAAACAATATATTTTTCTTTTAAATCAATCAACTCATTGGTTCTGATTTCAAAGTGTGTAAAAAGTTCTTTAAGTGACTCAACAAGCTCTTCTTTGGGAATTTTAGCATATACCTCGTTTTCATCTTCAGAATCTGAGTCAGGTTCTGCTTCTGAAGTCACTGTAGCCATTAACCCAACAGCTACGTTTGCTTCATCTTCAGCATCTTCCTTTTCATACCCAGATTCACTATCTAAGTCTTCCCAAGTTGCCATTAAGCTTTTCTTGATCTGCTTTCTAAACTTCCTTGTGTTGAAGCTTTCTTTCTTGGTCTTGTCCTTTAATTTCTCCTTCTGAAGATCAGGGCATTCAACAATAAAGTGTCCAGTCTTCTTGCAGTTGAAGCATCCCTTCTGATCTTCTTTCTTTGACCTTTTATAACCACCATTCTTACTCAGAAACTTCATGTTCTTTCTTGCTAGATACTCAAGCTTGTTGGAGAGCATAGCCATCTTTTCTGTAGGATCTTCATCAGAATCTCCATCAGGTGATTCATCTTCAGATTCAACAACTTTCAAAGCTTTTGGTTATTTGAACAACTTTCTCACTTTGAGGCTCATCACTCTCTATCTCTCCCACATTGTTCTCAACGGGGTCCTTTAATTGGGTACCATCCCTAAGAGTAATAGCACTTATATGGTACTTGAGGTTGGTTTCAGTTTGACTCGGAAAGATTCCGGGGGTTTGAGAGGAAATAGCTACTTGTTGGGCCACTTGAGAGAATTGAGTTTCTAACATTTTAGTGTGAGTAGCAATGGAGTCCACTTTTGATGTTAGCTTGACAAGAGAGTCATTCAAAAATCCAGTTTGATTTTTAAGTTCTTGAAATTGCTTGGATGGATCCATAACATATTTTTCTAGTAAAATTTCCAAGCTGGATTTTTGAGGGACTCTTTGGTTGTTTGCATAACCGGGTGGTGTTGTTTGTTGTCCAAAGGAATTTTGAAGAGTTTTATAAAAGTTTTGATTTTGCCTCATTCCTTGGTTGTATTGAGCATAATTTATTTGCTCAACACCTTCAACAACACTACCTAGTTGACAATCAATGTCAATATGACCAAATACACCACAAACTTTACAAGGAGGTGATACAGGGGCAGGTGTGACAACACTAGTATTCATTTTATCAAATTTTTGTGTGAGTGCGTCAACCTTAACAGCTAGATGATCAAGGGAAGAAATTTCATGCATACCTGCCTCTTTTTTAGAGGGTGAAGAAGCAGTG
>Ga0228710_1013059_pt1 | contig 10049 bp, 8 predicted proteins | sample MedpolnodulmetaG_FD_177995 | JGI IMG/M metagenome (GOLD analysis project Ga0228710, IMG submission 177995) | Root nodule microbial communities from Medicago polymorpha collected in Santa Monica, California, United States - pink nodules | ecosystem: Host-associated > Plants > Roots > Nodule... | reverse complement strand
GGGTTCTGAGGATGATTTTGAACTCTACATTGATGGGCCTGGTGATTCAGATGTTGAATGATCATAGTAAACGACTTAGAATGTTGAAGATTACAAGATATGGTGTGGATGCAATTTACTTTGGAGGTTACCTTGTTGTAGTGATACAGTACTATGTAGTATTGGAGTTTTTCAGATGCATTTTTAGTAGAGTTGATGAATGTATTTTTAGCAGGGATGTGGCTTGCATGGTCCGTAACTTAAAAATCAAATTTTGTGAACTTGGAAATATTTTTGCTACCAATATTCAATTTATATTATCAAATTGGAAGTTTTGTTGCGAACATGCATTTCACTCCCTACACTTCAAAGTATTGAAGTCTGAACTCTGAAGTCCTTTGAACGCAAGACACATGCCGTTGTTGTCCTTAGTGACACCGACACCATAATCATGTTTAATCTGATTTCCATCAAACTAAAACTACTGGTAAAAAAAAATAAGATTAACTAAAAACTAAATATAAGAAATCTATTTCAAGGTAGAGGAATGGTTACAGTTCCATCATACTTTGTGATTTTTTATTTATTTTTATATAGAAATGGACTATATCTTTGCAAATATTTAGAAATGGACTCGTATATTTCCAAAATTACTCTAAGAGGTTTGTTAAGTACAAAGGATCAACTTAAGACATAAAACAGTTAAAGAAGAATTAACTTTAAAAATAAGTTAATGAAGATACCGAGTAATTTTGCTCCTTTTATTTCGACATTGTAACTATGGGACAAGCATGGTTTAAAATGATCAAGCTTCGTTGAATGACAAGTATTGGTTAGTCGTTATTATTTTAGTAGGAAGATTTGAATCCATAATAAATTCATAACCACCTTATCAATCCACCTCTATGACGCGCCATCCAAACCATCTTATTAGTCCATTTTCTCCAGTAAATTAAGTTTTGTACTTGTTAAGAGTTCAAGAGGAACATTGTCACATGAGCAGCATCAAGACAATGAAAGAACATATCACTATTCAAGCATAATAAGCAATGCACGGTCTGGAATTAATTCTAAATAGTATGTCAAAATATCCCAAATAGGTGAAAAATAATTCAGTTAATGTAAAATAGGTGTAAAATAATTCAAGCATGGTGATTAGCATTTCTCCATAAACTGAATTAATTCCAGACCGTGCATAGCTTATTTTAAATAGGTGTAAAATAATTCAGAAGTTCATTGTGAAATTCAGTTAATGTTAGTCACCATAAACTGAGGTAAAGGTTTACTAAACCTATGTTTGGTATCTAGATGAGTATGTCAAAATTACGGTGATCCACCGTGATTTTCTAAAAACTATACTTTGTAACATCTATACAATCATGATAGATCATCGTGATTCTGACATTCCTACCGTGGTATCAAACATACGTTAATAGTTTATGAAAATAAGCTCTTTGCCTATAACTAACAGAGTCCAACCTCATTAGACCTATGACTATGAGTACTATCAAGTCATGCAAGTATGTTCACCACTGAATTCCTGAAGCAACCCATAAAAATTCAGCCATTTAACCACTGTCTCAATCAACCAGTTGGAACATAATTTTACGTCAAGGCTTATTTATGGGTTAAAAAGAAAACATTTAGAAAAAATAGATTGGATATATTATTTGAATATGCTCCCTCTAGGTTTGATTTAACGATATAATGGAAAATATACAAGTTGCTGCTGTAAAACAGTACTCGAAAGAAATGCTAATCAGAGTCTTGATCAAATTAACAAACCAACAATATACCAAATAGGTTCATTAACAAGGACTGAGAATGTGCAGAGGAATGACCTCGCAATGGATGCAGTAGCAAGGAGCACTCACAGCAGAGTCAGATACAGAAGCAGTCAGGGAAAGAGAGTGAGTATTGATAAGTGTCAAAAATGAGTTAAATAGACTATATATTTTGGGCACTTTGATTACTTGGTTTGCAAGTTATCTAGTGAAAAGCTCACAAATACTGAAGAATCATTCAATTATGCTTTTCACATCTAATGTCAACTCTTTGTAGGAAAATGCACGCCTGGACACTTTAGAAGCAAGAAAACATGAAGAAATGCAAAGGCAGGAAGGCATATTCACTCGCCCCCAACTCGCCATGGCAAGTGCATTTACTTGCGAGGCGAGCTAGGGCGGCTAAACTCCTCAAAGATGACGTGGCACAAACCCACCGGTGAAGGAACCTCAACTCGCCATGGCGAGTGAAGGAACTCGCGAGGCGAGTTGATGCAGATTTGAATTTCTATAAATAGCCCTTAATCATTTCAATTGGGGGAGATTTTTATTTTTAGATACCATATTATTAGAGGCCACTTTAGAAGAGAAACAGGGGAAAGTCCAGAGAGACTCTAAAGAGCAAGGAGCACAAGGGTTGAAGGAAGACACAAGATCAGTGAAACATCGTGGCTTGGTTCCATTCCATCTCTTCTTTTCTCCTTGTAAGGTTACCGTGACAATGAGTAACTAAACTCTTTTTGTTAGAATTAAATGTAATCAACTCTATTAGTATGTATTCCCTCTGATTATGATGTTGTGTGATTTTAATTATTTCAAGATATTGATGTTATTCTTGCATTGTAATGCTTATGTTTGATTTATTAGTGATTGAAAAATACTTTTGAATCTAGATGAGAATAATCATCTATCAAAACATAGATTCTAGACATGGAATGAATGTTTTGATAATCACCGTTTGTATCCACACTTAATGCTTTCTTATCATTTAATAGAGTGAGAAATCGTCGATTGAATGATAGGAACGACTCTTGGATCGTTTAATCGTGTGAGACATCGACGATTGAACAATACAATTGATATCACAATATTGTTTGGACACGAATGATGTTGTCGAGGGATACGTGATAATATCGATTGATAATTGGAATCCGCAACCCTAATCCTAGAATACATATAAGTGGGTTGATGAAGTTTAATCCCAGCATAATCATTTCCCTGTTAACTCTCATACCTTTTACAATTTCGTAGTTTATTAATTTATGAAACAAAACCATCGGAAAACCCTAGCTCAAAACGACACCGATTGTTGAACGGCTTGGAATATCGCACCAGTCCCTGAGGAGACGATATATAAATATTTACTTTTGATACTACATCAAGTATGTGCAGGTGAGCGTACAACCCAAAATATATAATAAATGAAAAAAGTAAGTGTTAGTCTCTCAACTTGGAGAACATGTGACCATGTAATGAATAGCATTCCTCTAGCAAGGATTGAGTATTAAAAATATTCAAGCAAACACAAAGCTCATGTTGAATTTCTTTAGTATATAAGGTTATTGATGGGTAACTCCCTAACAGTTATATACTAAAATATTATAGCGCAAAGTGCAAGGTAAAAAGAGACGATGAAAAGAAAATCCTTGATAGATTACTGATTTGGAGTTTATATCTAACCAAAAAACATGAAGAACTACAAATTCTGATCATCCTAATTTAAACACTTTAATCACGCAGCCAATATTTCAGCCTTTTTATCCTCTAATTGTTTTAGCTCCTTACGCCAATCTTCCAGCTTTGCTAGCTTCTCTAACTGCTCCGGCTTTAAATCTTGCTCTGCAGTTTTCTCCTGTAGGGCTTCTGTAAGTCGAATCTGCACCCAACAGTCAAATGTTAAGTGAAAATAGCACTATTTGAACCCTAGTTCTTCAACAAGATGGGGAAAATTAAAATACACATACTATGTCATGACTATGATAGTCATCCCCATACAATCATATCCCATAACAAAACAAGTTAAAAAAATAACCATCAAACTATGGGCGGTCTTCTAAGTCCTTTGGAATAGAAACAATTCAAATGTTGGCCACAGCTTAAAGCCACTAGACAAGAATAATGTGGATGACAAAATTTTTATTTGAGCTTCTTGCTAAGCATTTAAACACAGTTATTACCTATTTGCCATGGCATCCATGCATTTTTTCCAGCATGAACTCTAATTTGGTAGACAAGAAACAAAGAAACTGGGATAAACAATGAAGCAGAATATGTGGTGAAACAAGGAGTGGGGATCCTTGTTGGCTCAATCTCAACGAATGATTCATAGCCAAATATTCGAGTGAATCCAAGAGGTTGATTAATATGAAGTGAATCAATAAGATCAAGACAAATTGGTAAAAGGTCAGGGTTTAGGTGTTTAGACTGCAATATAGGTTGCCAGTGAGTTCTTCTTTTGAGACAATCAAAAGGATACCTAAAAATGTAAAGAGGTGTACAAATCCCAACATAATAATACTGAAATACTGGATAGACAGCAGCATTTTAAGTACTTCTATACGACTATACCATGTTACAATGCTGATATAGAGAAACAAGTAAGCAGGACAGGAGTATCTAACTACTGTACGTCTGTGCGACAAATGGAAAAATTTATAAGATAACCTACACTAGAAGGATCAAGTTACGTCCATGAGCAACACTACCAGAATTGCTCTTCTCTAATTGCATGCCTCATTTTAAATATAATCTGAGACCGAAAAGTTTAATCGATACCGTTTGCCTCACTCTAATTACCAATATGAAATCAGTATAATTCAGTTTCAGACATAAATTTTATGCTCAAATAATACCCTAGCTGCATCAAGTTACTAAAACGTTGTGTGGAGAACACATAAAAAAGAGGATCATCAAGGTGTCTAGACATGCATGACAAATACCTTTTTTCTTTACTAAAATTAACCTCATCAAACACTCAAAACCAATTAATTCTTATAGAATTTTTATCACATGCATGCTTGAGATATCCAGAAAGTCAAAAGCATAGTATATGTACCTTCTTTTTCAGAGCTCGAATTCTTTTGTCTAAATCTTGAGCCGACCCAATTGGCTCCGAAGCTTCCATGGAATTGGTGGTAGGAGTAACAATGGATGTATCTCCAGAAACAGCTAGTTCATTGATCTGAGAAGTTAATGAATGAACAGAATTCTCCGCAACTACATTTTCTTGCTTTCTACTATCTTCAACTACAGTTGATTCTAAGTTAGTTTCGTTTGCCTGCAAAAAGTAAATAACCCTGGCAACTTAATTTCTCTATTCACAATCACAACAATGGGATGCAATCTCGACATATACACATAACACACACAAATCCCAACAGCTTAATTTCTAATATAACGCCCAGTGTTGTCAATCGCAGATCACAAAAAATAAGCCACTAATTGACAACCCTTTGACCCTCTTTAATTTTCATTTCAGCTTATGCATAAGCACTTATCATATATAAACACTTAAAATAAAGTTATATACCTGAAGGCGTTTCTTTTCCTTTTTTCTTTCATTCCTCTTAACAGCTTTGGTTTTAGGTTTAGAATCCAATTGAGGGTCATAACCCGGAGGACCAATGTGTGAGGCCATTTCCTTTCTCATCTGCATAATTTATTTAAATAATAAAAAAAAAAACATTTTTGAGCATAACCCATTAATGGGGTTTGAAAATTGAAACTTTAGGTTATGAAGAAAACATACGAGGGCGGGTTTAGGTTGATAAATAGCGACTTCATCTTGAGGGGTATAACCAGCTCTGATGCGAACTGGTTTTCGAAGTGTACCATCGGGTCGACGGGTCGGGGCGAGGATCCGTTCACCATCTTTTGGTTGCTTCTGCTTCACTTGTTGTTGATCTTCGCTTCTCTCACTCGTCGACATCACTCACTCTTTCTCTGCTACTATTCCTTTTCCTCTCTCACTAATCAAATTTCCAAACAATTTTTCTGCTTTACTATTTAAACCTTAATTTTTGTCATAAAACAAACATTGTTTTTTTTTATTTTTTATTAATCCATCCAAGGTTAAATTCTACTGTCCACCTGTTCCATATTAAATATAAAGAGCTATTTTTACCTGACCACAAACCCAAATCAAATTTATTTGAGTACACATACATAATGTAAAAAAATTAAAAGAGAAATTATTCAATCACATCATTTAAATCTATTTTATTTTTAATTTTTTTCATTTGTGAGTATGTCCAAATAAAATTAATTTGGAGTTGTGTCTAAGTTAGAATTTCTTTAAGTATAAGTATAAGTCAGAAGTTTCACGTAGTCTCGTTGACTTAAGTTTTAGATTAAAGTACAATGTCTTACACGTTTTGATTGCATGTTTTGAGCCCAATATAATTGATCATCTATACTCCTCTTGTAATCCAACATTATTAAACATGATTAATTAGTCTGTTTAAAAAAAACATGATTAATTAGTAAATTACTATGATTACAATCATGATACAGTTTGATCCCTCACAATATTTTATTAAATTTTACTTCAAAAAAAATATTTTATTAAATTTATCATTTTATAAAATCCAAACAATCCATTAATCATGTGCAATCTGGGCAAATAATAATTTATTTCATAGGAACTCCAACATAAGATACACTTTAAAAAAAGTTAAAATAATAATAATTTAATCATATTATTTAACATCATTTAATTATTTTCTCTTCAATTTTTTTTGTATTTGTGAGTACGCCCAAACATATTATATTTGGGGTTGTGCCTGGCTGGAAACCTCTCTAAGAAGGATGGATCAAACTCAAATAGGATAGAGCCAATAAAGGCAAGGGTGTGGTTGCTGGTTGTGGCAGTCTTCGTAACTTTGATGATAGATATAACTCAAATGTTATACACTAAAATTGGGGTCTGTGATGCTCTCTACAAGGAAATGTGCGGAAAGTGACTATATGGCTCATGATTGAGTGTGGAAAGTGACTATAGGTTTCGTTGATATGGTTATGAACAAGGACTGCACGTTGATCTATCAAAAAAAAAAGGAGTGCACGTTGAGTGTGAAAGTACACTTCGCTTTTGTTTGTTGTATTGTATTCAAAAGCTGCCGAGTTTGTTTGAGTTGACATACTTGAAACATAAGTTAACACTGACTTGCAAGTTAACGTGCATTTGATGATTTATTATGATTTTAATTGTGGTGGGTTTACAGTCAAAAACAGTTTTGCACACACAACCAATCAAAATATTTTGAATTGCTATGTCAATTAATGATTTTAATTTATGTGGGCAGGCCAAACATGACAATTCATAATGTTTTGATTAGTTGTATGTGCAAAACAGTTTTGAACTGTCAACCCACCACTATTAAACTCTAATATTATTTAGTGTTCTTGGGATATGCCGTATAATATTATTTTTAGTATTGATTTTGTATTGTTAAACGGTCGGTAAAAAACAATAATCGTAACAACTAACAAATAGGATTGCAACACAGTTTGTTAACTAGACATTCCCATTTTTAGGTACAAACAAAAGCAAAAACACGATAAATTAATGCAAAAAAGCACACACTAAAACATTGTTATGTTTATCAAATGAAAGGAAATCCTGCCCCCATCTTAAGTTAGTCATGACTGTGCTCATATTATTATCTTTTTTACTAGAAGAGAAGAGAAAACAAAACCAAGAAGAAGAAAAAACTGCTCACTAGCATCAGCTAGAAGAGAGGGAGTTAAGTTACGAGGACAATTATACGAAAACACAATCATTATACAACCGATTTTTAAAAAATCTAAACTTTGTATTTTACGGTTATCCGACTAAACTTTTACCATTGATCTAACACTTCAAGTGTAAATTGTTGATCATCAACCAAAAACAATTAACAAGGCCAACTTAGAGTCCAATTAATCAATAAGTTTATCAGTAATGTTGGTTGCAAATTGCAATTCGTTTTTTAGCTAGAGTCTCTCATTTTTAAGTACAAATAAAAGCAACAAGATAAATCATTTTGAATAAAATAAATAAAATATTGTTATCTTTATCAAATGAAAGGAACATGTCTTTCCCCCATCCTAAGTTAGTCATGACCCTTGATAAATAAAAATAAAAAATAAGTTAGTCATGACTGATGACCGTGCTCATGTTTAAATATCATTTTGTTTTGGACCAAAAGTTTAAGTATCTTTGAAAACTTCCTCTCAAAAACAATAAAAAAAAACTTTGAAAACCTTGGTCAAGAAACTTTTGATTTTGAACACAACATGAATCAATTCAAAGTTCAAATTCATACTTTCTCTTCGTTAGGGATGGAGAATGTGATTTTAAATACAGACACGCTTAATTCAATAGTCAATGGGATTTCCAAGTATGCAAAGGCAAAAAGAACGCAACAAATTTGATCATCCACATGCGCAACAATTGTTATACACTAATTACATACATGATATAAAACAATTTTGGAACAAAGAATATGATGTAGTTACTAGTTACTTTCCAGTACAAATGAACAAAATTTTACAACACCTCCTATTGAGGGTCGGGGCAGACGTCCTGAGACTTGAAAACCCAGCAGGGAAAACAGTACAGACGTGGTAAAAGAAAGCTGTCAAAAGCTTATTCCCTTTTATCCTCTTCTGACTCGTCATCTTCATCATCAGAAGATGCATCAGTTTGGCCATTTTTCTCTTGCCTGACTAAACTTATTTCTCCTTGGCCTTCTTGCTTTCCCTTAGTTAGAGACATGGCTTCTTCGTCATCAGATTCTTCTCCCACTTTCTCTGAGTATGCGTACCTATGTAGTTCGCAGAGGCAAATAAAACAAAAGAAGTGAGACTCTATCGGAAACCATCTGAATCAGACGTTACAATATGAAATGAGTCAATGACATACTGTTTTTTGCCCCTTTTTTTTACGGCTTTACTACTACAAGTGTATAATTAGCCTCACCCACACAACATTGTAAATTTCAAAAGCTTGTAGCTTACTTATTGATGAGATTAATTTAAAGAATCATTTCAAAATAACAAGTAATTAACGACTTGAAAAATACAATGCACCTTTGTGAACTTTGGGAAGGCGCCCAGAGAAAACATATAACACAGAGTAGTGCAAATGCTAGAATGTCCCAGAATGCAGTGATGATCCAAGCACTCTGCCAGCGCTCATTAAATGGATCTGTTGCTTTGAAGTAAACCTGTAAAAGTAAAGTTAGCATATACCGATGGCAATCAAGATAAAAAAATTGAAGACTGTCAGATTACAGTATATTTGCATAACAAAACTACATTTCAGTAATTTATCTGAAATAGAGACAAGAAGCTTCAGATAAGTCAAACACAAACAAAAGCAGGGATATAAACACCTATGGATGTTTCTTTCAAACGTATCCACAAAATGAAGAATCCCATTTAGTCATCACTTGATTCATACCATTTGATCAATTTTATTTTACATGCATGTGCACTTCTCATGTTTTCCTTTGATCATGCACTTTTCTCTTGTTCATTTGGCTGATAGGTTGAGTGGCACATATTTAGTTTCCAATTATTTGAGGTTTCCTAGACAATGTTCTTTGAGCTCCCTCTTCTCTATTAATAATTTGTTTTCTTGATATTTGATACGGCAACAATAATAACAAGCCTTATTCTAATAGGTAGAAGGTCAGCTACATGGATCAGTATCATTGAACTCTATCAAACATCAAATTTTTGTAAAAACATCGATTTTCTTATTATTTTCTCAGGTATTCCTCTCCCTTTTCTAATCAGAAGCCTCTTAGTTTTTTTCTCTCACATATCCACTTGATATTTTTACCCAGGAAAAAATAATAAATAATAATAAGTGCCATTCAACAAGTTAAGATTTCTTAAAGTAACGTTAGTTCCAAATGCTAGCATTTCTACACTGCAGATAAAAACAACATAGATAAGCTCTAAAGGAGTGGCCAGTTTCCGAACATGAGGGAGCTAGGACAAAGACAAGCTCATTTCAGAAGCTTAAGAGCCCTTAGCTGGGACACATAAACCCATACACTGACAACTGAATGTGTTGCATGGTATTTTGGTTCCTTCCTGTAAGTTATTTTCACTCATTTCTCTCTTCTCTAGATGAATCACATTACTCTATTTTTACCACTTGACCACTTGTGAGAAATAGGAAATATAAAGGAACAGGCCCGGTACCTAAATGCAAAGGTAATATGGATTGAAAATAAAGAAGGCTTCAAAAGAGAAAGTAAATTAAAGTCGGGATTGAACTTTTTTTTTTTTTTG
>Ga0228710_1013057_pt1 | contig 10050 bp, 5 predicted proteins | sample MedpolnodulmetaG_FD_177995 | JGI IMG/M metagenome (GOLD analysis project Ga0228710, IMG submission 177995) | Root nodule microbial communities from Medicago polymorpha collected in Santa Monica, California, United States - pink nodules | ecosystem: Host-associated > Plants > Roots > Nodule... | reverse complement strand
GTGACACTTGATTAAGGAACTCTAATCCTAACAAGTTTTACGCCCTATCAATCTCAAGTTTTAATCTTATAACGTAGATATTTAGGTTTTTAAACAAACAAACAAATTACTCTTTCAACTTAAAATGATAATCGATGTCGAATGATCCATGATATCGCACTAGTTCCTGAGGAGACGATATATAAATACTTACTTTTGATATACGTAAATTTGCTACAGCATCATGCCGGTGTACAATTTTTTAGGGATAGATTGGATGTTTTTTATTTGACTAAATACTATGATTCGTACTTTTCTAAGTTAATTATAAAAAAAAATTGGACCGTAGTTTTATTTCAATTGTGATGTTTTTATTGTCTTTTCATAGTTAAAGTGCGGGTAATGGGTATGGGTATGGACACTTAAGTACCCATAGGGTATGGGGAAGGGGACTAAAGTTGTTTCCCACGAGGATACAGACCCAAGTACGGGTATTTTTTACAAATGCGGGTATGGAGAAGGGCAATGTAGTACCCTATCCATAGGGTACCCATTGCCATCTCTAAGTGTCCTTCCTAATTAGCCTTAATTTTTGAAACACCACAATATTGTTAGATTGATTGTTTAATTAGTTGATTATGAATTGACATAATCAATTATTTATAAACTATTTTTTTAACAAATATTTATAAACTATTATTAATATAAGGGTTAAATAAGTTTTTCGTCCTTATATAAATGGCAAAAAAACATTATTTTGTTTTTCGTCCTTAATGGCCATTTTATGTTCATTTAAATGGCAAAATTATAACTCTTTTATGTTCAAATTGTATCCATGTTATGTCCGTTTATTATATTCGACATTTATATATTCATATTATTTTCAAAAAATGTCAAAAATACGTCAAAATTACATCTATTAAGGACGAAAAACAAAATAAAAAAATTTGTGAGGATGAAAACATTAAGTTTAATTTTATAGGGACTAAAATCAAAATTCGTTATATTTATAGGGACGAAAAACTTATTTAACCCTTAATATAATTATATGTAGCTAATTATTATTAACCATTAATTATTGATGAATTGTTTAATTGTGATTTGTATTTGAATGGATTGTGATGGGTTGAACCATTAAGTTAAGTCCAATGAGAGGTCCATTATCTCATGTGTTTAGCTATTTAGAAGTTATCTCATCAAACATTTAAGAATATGGTAAAAACCTAATTTAAAATCTAGACGGTAACGAGGATAGTCAACTCTCTCATACTTGTTATATTATCCGTTGTCTCCAAAACCTTAAGAGGTATACATATTCTTGATCAATCACTACTATGATTATGGTATGATTCGTATCTATGATCTATGACTATACTCTTAAATTCCAACACATGATATTCCATCCAACCTCGATATGTTGCATCTCATGGTAAGCTCAAAACGGTTGCTATTACATGCGGGTAATGATAGATGGACATCCATTTGACACCCACCATTGGTCGTTAAGAGCCAAAAATTGAATTAATCATGATTATCTACAACAACATGTGGTAAGCGTTGCAACCAAGCCTATGACTTCAGTTCCTGCTAATGCTAAAACTCAAATCTCAATATTATTTATGACATGAAAATATTTGCCAAAGTTTTTGAAAATACTCTCTTAATTGAGTATATCGTTGTTGATGAGTTCATTGTGGCTACTTTAGTTCATTGTCCTATTATAATTAGAGTAAATTACACTCTCCTTCCCTCAAAAATGCTTGAATTACACTCTCTTCTCCTCTTATGTTAAAATATACACTATCTTCCCCTCTTATTTAAAACATATTAGAAAACATGTCACTCCCCTCCCCGAAGAGAAGCTTGAATTACATTCTCCTCCCCTCTTATGTTAAAATCTACACTTTACTCCCTCAATTTTTTTTATTTCTAATAATCTAGCAAAAAAATAAATAATCTAACACACTTCAAAAAAATAGTATTGCTAGTCTATTTTAATATAATCAAAATTTGAATACATATTTTTCGCTATTTTTTATTCACAATTTCATTAACATATAGTTTTAAACCCTATTATAAAATATGAAACAACCAAAGATAAAATTAAAATATGTGAAAAATTACTAAAGACAATAAAGTATGATTATTAAAAGTTAATTTTATACTATAAATTATAAAATTAATAGCAAAATATTTAAATTTAATTATCATTGACATTTAAATTATAAAGAAATGAATTTATTTTTTTTAAATGGTGGTTTAAAATTAGTATATATCATAGAAATATTTATTTAAGTTAAAATAGATTAAAGTGTAGTGCATATTTAATTATTAAGGGAGAGGATTGTAATTCAAGCATCTTATAGGGGAGGGGAGTGTAGATTTTTCTTTTCAAAGGAGAGGAGTGTAGATTTTAACATAAGAGAGGATGGGAGTGTAATTCAAGCATCTTTGAGGGGAGGGGAGTGTAATTTACTCTTATAATTATGTTCTTTTGTTTTCTTTTTCTAATTTTTTCTGATATTTTTTTTTCATCAATATATTTTTGGCTTAATTGCAGTTTTAGCCCCCTAACTTTCCCAAAATTGCGATTTTGGCCCCCTAAGAAAAAAAACTACAAAACAGCCTCCTAAGTTTTGCAACTGTAGCAGTTTTGGCCCCCAAGACTGATATTGACTCGGTCTACGCTGACGTGGCACCCTAAGTGGGTGCCACGTGTTTTTTTTTTTTTTGCCTTGGGGGGGCCAAAACTGTTACAGTTGCAAAATTTAGGTGTTGTTTCGTAGTTTTTTTCTTAGGGGACCAAAATCGCAACTTTGGAAAAGTTAGAGGCTAAAACTGCAATTAAACCTATATTTTTATTTTTGTTTTTAAAAAAAATTAAATGTATCTCTCTTGAATATATTTTATTTTGAAAATTTTATCTTCGTGTGGTTTCTCTTTCACGATAAAATATTCAATTTCAATTGAACGAAATTAACCAGCAAAAAGAGAGCAACGTGTGAAGATAGGAATGCCTTGTCATGCATGAGTTTGTGGTGGCAATGGCGTTATAACATAATTAAGTTACCTTTTATGGAAAGTACACATAAAAAAGGAAGACCAAATAGACAAAGAAAATTTGAAAAAAGATACTGAAAATAGCTTGGTTCTTATTTCATGTAATTAGAACAAATAGACTTGCAGATAGTGACAGAATCAAATTCTGATCTCCAGTAGGAATTTCCCACTAGAACTGGTCTTCCTTGTTATGTCATTTCATACTCTTTATTATGTGGCTCTTTCCTATTCGTCAATTGCTTCAATTGTCTTTTATTTTAGTTTTTAGGAGAAAAAGTTGTGAAACAGACTGTTTATAAAACATAAAACGTCCAACTCCAGGTGGTAGGGGATTTGTACCCTTTGAAGAGGTACAATAATAGAAGGAAAAAAAACATTTTAAAAAATGTTAAGTAAATATTAAAGTATATAGAGAAATGAAAAGATGAAATGCAAAGGTATTTTTGTACTAGTTTTTTTTTTTCTACCAAAAAATATACTAGTTTTTTTTTCGTTAAGTATTTTTATACTAGTTTACATCGAACTTTTGTTACATCCAATATTGTACCGCTAGAAAGGAATGTGTATAGAATAAAATGAATAAATTAATATATGGTTGAGCATATAGGGAGAGAAAGTTCTTTTACAACATCTATATTCTAAACCACTAGAAATGGGAAATTCCTAAGAACAAAATTCTTATGTTTCTTCTTTTAACATTTATAGAAAATATTCTTAGAATAAGCTCTATATTTTGTCGTTTTTTATGTTTGGTAAAAAATGTTCAAGTGATTCTTCTTTCAAAAAAAATATGTTCAAGTGATTCTTCTTCACTTGTTTAATTACACAAATTATAAGACAATTATGAAAGCAAGTCTAAACAAACATATTAATTATATTAATAACGAATAAAGTCTCTACGGCTTTCACACTTTCATGAATTAATATATAGTTGCACTCAATTGAAGTATATAGGTCAAATGCTACGCTGTAATTTTAACCTTTATATATCAAAGAATTCATGGAAAGTAATACCCCAAAAAATTGGTGAAAGTTTTTAGAGGTCAATTAAGCTTAATTTAATTTCCAGTACGTCCACAATTGATGCAAGCTGATCCAATAACTATATATGAGGTTTGAGAAACATAGACTTGATGGAATCCAACAAAAACTTAAATGATCCAATTGTTGACAATGATGTTTATTATACTAAATACATGGTCACTGATTTGTTTATCAGATCGAGTGATTGGTTACCGCAAATTTTTCATATGCTTGTGAGTACAATAAAGCATATGATATATGCTTAATTTGGCAAAAATGATAGCTGAGTTGTCATCCAATTCATTTCTATTTTTATATATACAGAGAAAAACTTGAAAACAAATTCTCAGAATGTAAATTTTTATGACGAAACTGCAAATTCACCCATTGCATAGTGTACAAATTAATATTTATTTTATGGAAGAATTTACAAATTAATTTAATTAAATTTGGTTGTGTATGACACATTAACTGATAAATGAGCACTTATACATATTTACAGCTATAGGAGACGTAGTTACTGTTTTCGAAGACGCAGACATAATTGGACGAACACGGTGATTAATTTGTGTCTTCTTTATCGGTTTTATTAATGTTCGAACCTTATGTCCATGATATCACGTTATCAAGGTATTGTCCGTTTTGTGTCTCATATGTAATCCCTCCTGATTTGGTCATTTTTAAAAGGCACTTTGATGGATAACTGAGTGTGTGTTGTGTATAAACTACCATCAACTTCGTTTCTCAAATAATGTAAGACTTTTTTTGTGTATTGAAATAGTAGCTCCCGAGTCAAAGTTAAAGGGATATAGAGTATGCCATCCCTTGATCGAGTGTGGGATAGGTACGACCCCTACCTAAAGTGTCAATGTTTCGACATTGAGTTCAAGATACCACATTTTTGAGATATTGTCTTATTTGAGTCTTGTATGTAAGACATCATGGTGAATAAAGTGAGAATGTTTCACGTAAACTACTCGTAGCTTCAATTCTCAAATAACAATTAATGTAAGACTTTTTTTAATGTACCGAAATAATTTGTTTCTCTTTAGTTTTCTCATTTCATATTTCTCAACCATTTGTCTGTCATGGCAATCAACACCAAATATGTAATATGGTGACCACGTCCTTCCTTGTACGGAATAGGAAGCGCATTCTTTGTTTCCACATAAATTATTCCTTCTGATTAAACTACTATATAGCTTTTAGACTACTATTTAATTAAAGGTCAAATGCATTTAAAGGTCCTTTAAGTTTTTCGTTTTTTCCCAAAGTGGTCTTTTAAGTTTCAAAAGTCTCAAACAAGTCATTTTAGTTTCGCATTGTAGATAGCATAGTTGGTAATTCCTTCCTTGAACTCATCTTTGGTACCAAATCTGGCTCCAAACACCCACTTAAAATCAGTCATCTTTTTAGGCATGGCAAATGGTGGATAATGCTCTTTGTTGCTATCATATGAATCATCACCATCATTCTCTAAAAGGACTTGTTTGAAACTATTCAAAAACTAAAAGGACTTGTTTGTGACTTTTGAAACCTAAATGACCACTTTAGAAAAAACGAAAAACTTAAAGGACCTTTAAATGCATTTGACCTTAATTTAACATTAACATATTAGGCCCTCCCAAAGGCGATTCCTATGCTTCCTTAAGCCATTTTCATCCAACAAATGTCACTTTCTGTCTCATGTAAGGGTAATATTACTTATGTTATGTGCATGGAATGCATGCCTTTTTTTTAACCTCGCCTTTCTTTTATTATAGTTTTATTGGTGCGTGCTTGCTCTATCAAAAAATTGTTTTATTTTTGCGTGGTTGCTCTATGGGAAGAGAGTGATGATCTGTTCGTTAGTATATATATGCAACTTCTATTCCTAATTCAATTTATTTAAAAGGATGCGTGTGACACAAAACCAGCAAATCATTATAGCTAAGCTTTGTAAATCATTATATGGTCAAATGTACTAGTGTACAACGTTTTTTCAAGGGATAGTGTACAATGTTAAAAGTGAGTTTTTCTTTGGTTGCATACTTTGAGTTCAAACAAAATTTTCAAAAAAAACATGCGTAGAAAAATAAAATTGAATTAACTATGCAATGATTATGAATCCTTAAACTAAGGTGAAATCAATTTCTACATAAAGGAAATGTATAAGCTGTTTTTTAATAAAATAAAAAGCACACGGTTAAAATAAATGGTGCAAAAAAAATTATTATGGAGATGCGGGGTATCAATCCCCGTACCTCTCGCATGCTAAGCGAGCGCTCTACCATCTGAGCTACATCCCCATTTGGCATTAAGTTGAATGCCTAAACTATTTTAAACTTATTTTGAATGACTTACATGTCATATGTTCATGTTCGAAGTAATCTAACATCCAATATTAGCGATTCTCATATCAAAGATTTAAATATATTCTGGATTGGGTTAAGGTCCATAACCTCAAATGACTCGGTCACCTCTTGCTTATAACTCATGCGTGGATCATAGTGGACTCACCCTACTCCACTGAGGTCGTGTAAGCTAATATGGACCGTTCAAACCGGATCCAACACTAGCTTGTCACAAGTTGCTCATATTGTCGCCTGAGGTAAGTTTTTCGAATAAGAATTTTTAGCGCTTGAAACCCTAATTCCTCGTTATAAAGTTTAACTCATGGTATCCTCATCGTACACATGTTTTCTATCTTAAAAACCTCACATATTTTGCGCATTATAACTTGATTGTCAGAGTGTTTGCAGATACATCACCCCCTCATAAAAAGAAAGACGTTACTGAACTAAAGTCGACGACTCAAAGTCATCACCATCCCACAACTCGTATATTTCAGGTCTTGGTGGATCAAAATCTTATCTTAGTATACTAAAGAGTGAAGAGCATCAATTCCTAGTTCATGTTTATACGCTCAATTTACAATCTCATAAGTATTTATAACACTGTTTCATACAAAGCAATTCTCTTGCAAAAATATACTAATTTTATAAGTAGTTAAAAGATAACTAATTCTATATGATTCACAAGTAAGATTGCGTTGTACCATGTACATGATTTTCCACTATTGTATCAACTCATCATATATCGTTTGATAGTAAAACTTTTTGATCCAATTGCAAAAACAAGCTTATGCATTGTATAACACCTACCTCGTTTCTGCACCGTAGAAATAACGTTAAAAGATAATGGAAAAATGTAAAAAAAAATAAAAATATCTTTCAAAATTGTGTATAAGCTCGTATGACCATTGAACCAATAACAGCCCTCCCTTTAGCCGTAATATTAAAACATTAGTTGATTTTGTGGTACCTTTCTAAAAGGATAACACATTGAAAACCAATAAAACCATAATGGGGATCTTGATACAGGTCAAGTAGCTTTTTGGCACCTTATAAATAATCTTCATTTCTCCTAGAAAAAACTAGCAGCACTAATCCATATTGTAATATGTCTAAAAAAATGTACTATGTGTTAATTAAATACAATAGATATATAGATTCATCCTTTTTAATTTTCATTTTCCTAATTAGTGTTACTTACATGTATGCAGCTAAGAAGAAGATTCAAAGCAAAGAAAATATGGTGATGCAAAAGCATGATATTGTTACCATTTTGGGGTCTGAAAGCAATAGAAATGGTTCTCAAAACTCACACTCAAAAGTCGCTAGTGAATTGGATATATGGAGTTCAATCTTGACCCAAAAAAACAAAGATGAAGCTTCACAATCAAAACCTCCTCCTTATATTCACCCACTTGTGAAAAGTTCAAAAAATTATTTAAGTGAAAATAGTCTCAAAATCTGCACCGAGAGTCTTGGATCAGAAACCGGTTCAGATGGATTCTCTTCTTCTTACACATCATTTGAAGATAATAACTCAAAGGATGATGAAAAAAATGAAAGAAATAATGAACATGGTGAAGAAACCACGTTGTTATCCTCCTCCACTTCCTTCACTCACAAGTCAAAGTGAACATGGTCAGAATCAACCACTCGAAATGAGGCCCCACCGTGACAATGGAAGGATGTTTTTGTTCCTACATGTCTTGCAAGTTCCTTCACACAACAACTTCTTCACTAAGCGACAAGATGGTCGCCTTATTAATCCTCACGTGTGCTATTAATGATGAAGAAGAAGGAGAAGAAGAAGAAGACGAAGAAGAAATTGACGATGAGTTTAAGGAAGATGAGAGTGTGATAGAGAAAATAAATATCTGTAGTTTAGAATTAGTGGTGAATAAGGCAATTGGATTAGTTAACAAGAGTCCAAAATGATCGGAGAAGTTTGACAAGGTGGCCAATTTTGAGGATGTTAAGGTTGTTCAACATGGTTCATTGCCACGGTCACTGCCTTTAATCAATGATTATCAATACTACTGGAGAACCAAGGCTACAGAAAATGTTACTAATCAAAAAATTGTCATTAGCAACAAGGTTTGTGTCTCTGGGAACATGAACATAAATCAAGCTTCAAATGACGTGCCACGACAGTTGTTTATTTTGAGAGGGAGGAATGGAGATTACTTGGTTCACAATTTGAAGTGTTAATGCAAGGATTCTACAATTACAAAGTCTTTATTTCAAAATCAATCCAACTCCAAAACCCTATTAAATTACTAGTATTGTTTATTATTCTTCATCTATATCTTTATTTTTTCACTCTTTTTCTGATAGTTGTGATCAAATAAAAGAAAATGGAGAGGCAGAGAAAAATACTAGTATACACTGTCATATTGTTGCATTATGTATCGGTCTATAGCATTGACAATTACACAACCAACATATGTAAACTAATTTTTTATCTGTGACACGATTTGATTGTCTTGTTCTGCTTAAATTCTCATATTTTCTTTTCAACTTTGAATCAAATTTAGGTTGTAAATCACACTAAGAGATTAGAGTTTATAACTGGATCTCGATATATTATTGGCTAAGGTAATTTACCTAGTGATATATGATTAATTAGTTTAGATTTGTTTAATGTTCTACAACTCTTTTGACAATGCGTTTCCCTAAGAGATTAGGATTATATATTTGTGGAGATGATATTACTTGTAAAGATTCGGTACACTTGTCGAACTCGGTGTCAAAGCCATAAGTGTAAAACATACATAACCGCTCGAAGGGGTCTATAAGTAAAGCTCTTCACACAGAAATAAGGTACACATTCTCAATATGATAAATATCCTTAAAACACATTGAAACATCATTAACTTAAGCATTGGAGTGTCTTTGTAGGTGCAGTTTCGCACCTCCTCCGATCGACACTTTCATTCTTCGACAATAACAATGGTGCCGTCTATAGGAACGAAGTTAGAAAATGGTTTGTTGAAACCTCTCTACCTTTTGAATACTACAAATAATGGGCAAAAAAGGGGCAAGAGCACTCATAAAAATCAAATTGGTGGCGATGGCATATCCCTCCACTGACAGATCCAAAACACCTACAAAAGACTCCACAAGAGTCGCCAGCCAACAAGAGGACGATGCCAGTATAAGTTTCCACATCCCTTGGGAAATCTTCATTATGAGTTGGTCATTGATGGGGGACAACTCTCTAAAATGTCTAGCACCAAACTCTTAAAAAGAAAGCTCGATGAGGTGATTGCAACGGAGGATGGTCCCTGCCCCAACTTATCTAGGGGAGACAGTCTCGAATGGAGGATGCCATATCCAAACAAATTTTAGAGTGACTGATGACAGTCAGTCATTCACTGTTTTTAGTGTCATTTTCATGATATTTTGAGTTCACAAGCAAACTTAAACAACAAAGAAAGCAAGAAAAATAGAAGATTTTGAAGAAAGCAAAATCGTGTCACGATTGTTGAAAACGTGTCACGATTTGGAGCACAGGATGAGGTTCATTCAACATTGGTTAAAACGTGTCACGATGGCTATTTCGTGACACGATTTTAGGAACATGTGGCACAAGGAAAGAAATGAAAGCAAGAGAAAATATGATTGATAAAAGAGAGCCACATAAAACAAGGAGGAG
>Ga0228710_1013053_pt1 | contig 10051 bp, 5 predicted proteins | sample MedpolnodulmetaG_FD_177995 | JGI IMG/M metagenome (GOLD analysis project Ga0228710, IMG submission 177995) | Root nodule microbial communities from Medicago polymorpha collected in Santa Monica, California, United States - pink nodules | ecosystem: Host-associated > Plants > Roots > Nodule... | reverse complement strand
AAAAAGCAAGCAAGTTTTATAGCACAAAACGTTAAATAAAACCAAGAGGTTCCCGTAGAGTACTACGGACATAAATGGTGCTAACACCTTCCCTTTATGTAACTAACCCCCGAACCCAAAATCTTTTCAAAGGGGTATTTCGAACTTTTTTCCCCTTTCCTCTTAAAATTAAATGTTCAGTCGTGAGATAAATTAGTGAGTCAAAAGCTAATCAAATAGCCTTGATCTCCAAAAAATGGCGCGACACTCATCCTCCATACCATGCTCAGCCTACTGATGTTGAGGCAGATATGTCTCCTGATACTGAGGCTGATACGCCTCCTAATACTGCGGTTGATACCCCTCCTCTGATACTGAGGCTGATACTCGTCCTGATATTGAGGTTGATACGCCTCCTCATGATAATGTTGCTGATACTCCTTATGATACTGTGTTGGGTCCACCATCTGGGGTGGATCCGTCTGTGATGATGATCCCCCTGCAACATCAACCCTATAAAATCTCGTTCCCCCACCTCTCCCTCGACCAATCATAGGAGGGCATAGTGCTTGCTTTTCCTTCTGTGCACTACTAGTAGATGTCTCCCTCCCTAACCTAATTTTGTCAGGCCTTTGAGACATATCTGCACAACATTTCAAAAAACAAAAAATCAATGAGACATTTTCATACAGACAATTCAACAACATTTCTAACAATTCAACAACAACACTTAAATTTCGGCAGTGTCATTTCAATCCGTAAGCTACCACATTGCAGTCAAACTAGCTATAATTAACATTAACAAACATATTTCTAACTAATTTCATCATTAACAATGAAAAAATCAAAAGAAATTTATTGAGACATTTTATCAAACACCTAGAGTCCATATTTCAATCAACTTAAAATCAAAAATTTCAAAAACCTAAAACTACCACATTGCACTCTAAACAACATCTGAACTACAATTCCTAACTTAACTCATCACTGACAATCCTAAAAACTAACATGCAAGCCAAATTTCTTCAACAAATCTAAAATTTCAACCAAAAAAAGAAATGAAGTAGGATAAGCAACACTTACTTGATGTTGTGGGAAATATTGGCTTTGAATGGCGCAAGAATGAAGAAAATCAAACTTGGAGGGGAAAAAATCGTTTTTGGGAAGTTTAGAAAATGAAGGAAAATGTTGTTGTGTTGCTGTTAAATGACTTAAGTCACGCAGAAACATAACTAGCGTGAGTTAAGTCATGCAGGGGTAATTTCAGCAGTTCAGTTGGGAGCGAACAAATTATGTTGGGTAAAGAGCATATTTCTTTTATTCATGGCCTCTACTTGGACTTTAGCTTAGACATGTCAATAATCAAATCCAACCATTACAAGTTATGCCTTTTGATAATTTCTTCTATGAGATGTCCTTGTCTTAACTTCTTGGTACTTATTCAAATATTTTTTTATTCTTCATACTACGATGATTAGAGACAACTAATCGAACTTAGCCCATAATAATTGGCATACAAGGGTCCCAAGAGTTCGTACAGTTGTACGAGCATATGAGATGACCCACTACAATACATTTCCAAACATTTTTTGAACGTTGCATCTTCATACATCGTCAAACTCCTTTATAATGATGTATTTTCTAGTATCACCACAACAAATCTTCAACATGCTCCATAAAGCAAACAAAACGAGCACTACCATTTCAGAATGACTAATTAACAACAATCAAAACTATTCAAATTCCTAATTTCCTAAATAGTTAGGGTTTGGAAAAGGCCATGCCGGCCTACAGGGGCCTATGGTCTGTCCTATTTATGTCTGACTTGGTTTAGCCTATTTATTAAAAAGGTTGGGCTTAGGCTTTTGAAAAAGTTTATTCAAGTAAATAGGCCAGACTTCGGCTATAAAAAAAGTCTATGAAGCCTATTAGGCCAGCTTGTTAATGCGTATTATTAAAACTTATCTTTTATTTATATTAAAATATAATTTATTTTAAACAGAAAAATCAACAAACTCAAATAATGGGCTTTTAAATAGGATTTAAGGTTTTATAGTGAAAATAGACTTTTTTAAGGTCTTATAGTGATAAACAAGTCTTACAATGAAATAGAGTTTAAGGTCGATTTAACCTATTTAGAAGTAGATAAAATGGACTAATTAATGACTTTAATATGAAGTGGGTCTGTAAATAGGTTTTCAGGCCAGACCAAACTTTTAAATAGGCCTACAATAGTGTTTACTGGTGTTTTTGGCAAATAAGCGCAAGTTTTAAGTTTATTATTTGCAAGATCAAACTAGAAATCCTATGAAATGTTGTGCAAATCAAAAGATGGAACTAGACTTCAAAGATGAAAGAAAAACAAATTAAAAGAAAATGATTTGTATTGCATAAGTAAAAGATGGTTCATAAAATCAAACATAGATTGTCTTATTACTCTTTTCTCTCTGTGACTTGGATATTTAGAGCATAAAGATATATGTGTTTGATTTGTAACTCTTATTTCCAACAAAAATACTTCTATATATACACAATAAGAAGTAACTAAAACTAACGGCCTAAAAACTACAAGTCTTCGAAAAATCCAACATGTTTCCACGTGTTTTCAACCTTTAACTTTGCCTCTTCGCAAACAATTTGAATTTTCTCTATCGAAGACTAGATAATTTTGAATATACCAAGACTCTTTACAATCTAGCGAATGTAACTCATCTCTGGACTGAAACTAAAAATAAGGTTTTAGCTTCGACTAGAAAGTTTTCCTGTTAAAAAACAACATTAAAAATACAGGCTAACAGATAGGCCATATGCCAGGCTCAAACTTGCAAAATAAATCGTAGGTCGGGCTCAGGCCTATCAAAGCCTGGTCTGAACTAGCCTATTCCCACCCCCATTAGTCAATGATTAGATACTATAGGTCATATAATCCCTCTATTTCCCATAAAATATTGAGGATAGGTGCAAGGTAACAATCAACTATTATGCAGGTTATCGTCTTCCAATGTGCTCCATAGTTGATTTGTCATCTTCCCACGAAAAGGTAACAAAGTCAAGAGTTTTATAACCTTTAGGAAAATGTACCAATTTCTCGACTCATTGTGGATATGGGTCGAGAAATAAGGGCGTTAGTCTTGTTAAAAGCATCATTCACCACCGAGAGGCCAGGGTTATCTATAGAAAAATTACTTATCTAGAAATAGGAATCAGACGATCATGTTATGGTCTTATCGATGTAATAATTTGTTGACTTTGATTGATAACACATGCCTGATTTTGGCTTCCTTGTAAACCTTTTGAAATGTTGTTTACTGAGTTATTACTTGAATTGGTTCGCACAACCTCCAAACTCTTGGCTTGTTGAAACTCATTTTGAACCATGGGTTTCACAATGTCAACAAGTTCTTTGGATACTTGATACATGATGTCATGTACCCCAATGTCAATCTCTTGTCTAATGAAAAATGTTATCATTACTATAGGAGCTTTAAATGTTTCAATCAGTTGTACTAGAAACATTAGAAGTACTCATGGAAGTTCTCATTCCCAACATCTTCAAAGGCTTGCTCTTTCAAGAATCCTTACTTTTGATTGTTGAAGATGACAATTATCTCGTACTTCTGAGCCTCTTTCAGGACCTAATGTGCATACACCCATCATAGTTTTGGCACTTGATTTTTCAGTGGTAAAGGTTGTATTGTCACAACGGCCATGCCAAAATTGTTGATGAAAGCAAAAATTAGTTGAGGTCGTCTAAATCTCTTTAACTATGATTCTATTTGCATCAAGTGATTGACTTTGAGAGAGGAACTTTGTCCTTCAGCTGTGGATACCCTTACTTCACTAGTAGGGTGTCAGGTATGGCGGTTTTTGAGCTACATTAAGAATGCCTTAAAATAAAGATAAAGGCAAAACAGTTAAGACATAAAAATGAGGGAAAAAAACTTGTTTCATTGATCAGATGTATCTAATTATAGTATATGCTATGAATATTTATAGCTAAAACTAAGCTTATTAGATGAATAATGTGGCCTATATTGAAGAGCCATTTTTCAGCTAATATCGCAGGTATGTTGCGTGATAACTCCCATGCTAGTGGGATCGTGGCCCTCCATGTTCAACTTTAGTCTCCTATATTCTTGACATGATTCGTTGTCAATTTCCTTAATATGTAGCTCCATCAAGATCATATTTTCTCCCTCATTCCTCAAGGTGGTTACTGCGTTATAGGCATGAAACTGGGATTTCTCGCATTATTGTTCAGTCCCACTATGTTTGACTCATTTTTTAAACTTGTCGTCCCACGTATTAAGTTAGTGACATTAAGAAAGAATTAGCTCCATCATTCAACTTCTTTATCATCACATATCACTAGTGCAAATCAGAAATACAAGATCTATGTTTTTAGAGATTTAAGACCACTTTTTCAAAAAAAAAGTCTGAAATCTCGGAAAAACAAATCATATATCCCTTATTTAAACCAGTGTATACTTCACTCGGAAGGTTGTCATCGCCTGATAGTCTAATTTCCTATTTTCCCATATTGGCTAACAAAATGGTTATTTTTAAGTATAAACAAATATCCATAAAATTTCTCTAGATACATAAACTATATTATATTAGCCGTAGTTATCTTAGCCATAGTTATCATCTCGATGACATTCCTCAAGAATGCATGAAGTATATTAATAATTCATTCTTAATACATAACACACACCTCGAAGTGGAGGAAAACATTGATTTATTTTTCAAGAACTAAAAAACTAATGCTTTGTTCTTTTTGATGTTGTAAATGTAACTATTCTTCAATGAGAAATAATGTTCAAGGACTGACAAGAAAAAACAGAGGTAGATATTTATGTAGAAATAGGAAGAAGTGGAAAACGACACATTCTCTTGTGCGGCTTTAGATAGGGAGATAAGATTTGGAGATAAAGATAGATGAGCTAGATTTGGAGATAAGATTTGGATAGATATATATTTTATCCATTCACATTTATAAATAATTTTTTTATTTTAATTCATTAAGTAATAAATGTATATGAATTATATATCGTCAAAAATACAGTAGAAACTCTTTAAATTAATACTCGGTAAATTAATAAACTCTCTAAAATAATAAATTTGTCCGGTCCCGACTTGGGCCAATGTAAAAAATTGAAAAGCTCGATAAAATAATAAGATAATAATTTTTTGGGAGATCCCTTTATAATTTTCGGTCCCAAGGAAATCATAGAAACTGAAAAAATAATATTACACTCTATTGAAATATGATTCAATAGTTGTCTGTTTTCCTTTAAAGTTCAAGTCTGTTTGGAGCTCATCTCTAACTTTTCTTATTGCATCCAATAGCTCAAGTGTCGTTGTACTTTTATATTGTATTTCTCCAATGCATATGAACACAATAGTTGCTAATTTACGTTGAGTCTCAAGGTTCGTTGCAACGTAATTCTAAGAGGCATAGACTAATTTGCCTTTTTGTTTGGTATGTACTGTATAATTACTTAAAAACTCTTTAAATTAATAATTATTAATTTATCGATAAATTAATAACTCTCAAAATTAATAAATTTCTCCGGTTCTGACATTATTAATTTATAGAGTTTCTACTGAATATCAGTTATTTAATAAATCTGAAAAATAACAAAAGTAAATGAAAAAATAGGAGGCCGTTAAGAGGGATATACCCCCTCTATTACCATATATAAGAATGAAAAAATAGGAGGCCGTTAAGAGGGATATACCCCCTCTATTACCATATATAAGACCCTTTGACAGTTTTTTACAGATTAAATAAAAAAATAAAAAATCTTTAAAATATCTTAAAATCCTCCTCCAATACAGATTTTTCCAAAATAAAAAGGATTTTATACCGTTGAAGACGATTGTTTATTTTCAACGTCTCCCGTTGAAAATGTTTGCTGCCGCCACAACTAATCATAATCGTCATAGATGACATATAACTTGACTCAGCATTTTTATATGGAGTAAATATTCACATAAGGTGTTATAATATTTCTTTACAAAATATCAACGGACAGACATTCATTTTATTTGACTCAGTATGCAAAGCTTGCCATATTTCTAAAGTTGAGGTTTACAAATTACAAGTTCTTATTTGAAAAAATATCTGTCCTAAATATAATATTTTTTCTAGTAGTTATTTTCAAACAAACCATTTATTAAAAAAAATTCCAACGAACATTCATTTAAATTTAAAAGTTGGTAGACAATTACACATAAATGAAAGACAAACGAAGAACAAGTTAAATTGCGTCGTTATCATTTTTTATTATGAAAATACCAATCCTCTTAAAACAATATATATAGATATAATCACGGGCGGTTTAACCGCCTGGCGACCCCAGGCAGTCGCCCGGACTTAGTTGATCATTTTTACACATTAGACCCAACCTAAAAGCTCATTAACACGCTTACAAGAAGAAAAATTTGGGCAAAATTTAAAAATTCTCACACGCAAATAGGTCTCAGAAAAGAGATTTACCTTCAAAGTTTATTTAGCACACTATTGACGGGTTCATCTCTCTTATTTTAACGGGTTAATTGTTCAAATTGACCTTATAATATACATTATGTCTGAAAAGTGACCCTGTAAAATACAAAACATATATTCTAGCATTGAAACTTGAATTTCTTCTTATTTTTAACCACCCTATAATATACACGTAGTTTAAAAATGTGACCTATAAGTTTGAATTTTTTCACTATTTTTTTCATACATGTTTAGCACGTGAAAATATAGTTTTACACAAAAAATTAAATTTCTTCGACCAGGGATAAATTAATTATGAATTTTTATTCCCTCATAATTATGAATTTCTTAAACAATTTATAATTAATTTGTATCTCGTTTATAAACTACAAAATTTCATTGTTAAGGTTCTTATCATATTCTAGTCATGCCTACAAAATTAGGGAACTAAATTGACTTGTGAGTATACGCTTACGCGGAACAAAATTTCAATTTTGCACGTTTTCGTTGAAAAATCAAAATAATTCGAAATGCTATGAAACGTTACAAATCCTTTTTATGTATTTTTATTGATGTATCTGCAAATAATGAGCTCAAAATTTGATTTATAGGTCAAGATTTCCATTGTTTTGTTTTTTGACACTTTAAGAATTCATAATTAATTTATCGTTTGTCGAAAATTTATAATTTTTTTGTGTAAAGCCATATTTAACGTTCTTAACTCGCCTCTAAGAAATCATGAAAAAAATTCAATATCTCGATTGCTTTTTTCGACTTCGTGTATATTACAGGGTTATAAATAATAAAAATCTCGAATTATATGGTCAGAATACATGTTATTTAATTACAGGGTCAATTTTCAGACTTCACGTATATTACATGGTTAATTTCAATTAATAACCCTATTTTAAATTGTACTTTTGTTGACAAAATGATAAACCTTATTTATTTTGATTTATGACTGTTTATATATTATGTCACCTATGAATTTGCGATAAATTTTTTTGCCCGGACTCCATAAATATCATGGTTCCACCACTAGATATAATAGACACAACTTTGTTAGGGAGACCCTTTGAATTGTTTGTAGAAGATCCATAGTCTCTAATTGATGCTAACAAATCAAAAATTTCAAACATAAATGGTTTGTCCAAACATATTTTTTGATGTTTGGCTATTTTACTTAGCGGCATTTAGAGTTGTATTTTCTATAATAAAAGCCTCGTTTTTCAATCCCAAAATGAAAAACTCCAATCATTTCAGACATGCATGTTTCTCTCAGATCTACAATAATACTAATGGAGAATGCTAAATATCATTGTCCCACAGGGATTTGTACAAAAAAAGAAATGATTCCTCCACATGCATTTGTCAAAAATAGAAATAATTGTCCCACATGCATGTGCACATATGACATATGCATGATTCTCTCCAACCCTAATCTTATTTGCGTCGGACCCTACACATGAATACAGCCACCGAAATTGAAACCAAGACACACTGCTTTGTGAAGTCTAGCCCTTTTTGGTAGCAAACTTGATATTTTCTTGTAGTGTCGGTCTTCTTATTTGCCTTTGAATATGAACTGTCATATATTAACCCTCAAGTATAAAGGAAAATTTAGTCAATTTTATATGGAGAATATATATAAATATTAATTACATTACTAATTACTTTTAATATATATGTGAAAAATATTGAATGTGCTTATAAAAATGAACGGAGAGAGTAGGATTCTCTTCCTTTCATAGGTGAGTGACATTAGTTGTAGCAATGTTGTCGATACTACTTTTACTTGTTCTCTGTCTAACTCTACCTTTGCTTATGTTCTTCCACAAACATAAAACAAATACAAATAATCCACCTGGTCCTAAAGGCCTTCCAATAATAGGGAATCTTCTACAACTAGATATCTCAAATCTTCATCTTCAATTTTCTCAATTCTCAAAGAAATATGGTCCTTTGTTTTCACTTCAACTTGGTTTAAGACCAGCTATTGTTGTTTCTTCAGCTGAAATTGCCAAAGAAGTATTCAAAAACAATGATCATGTGTTTTCTAATAGACCTATATCATATGGTCAAAACATATTGTGTTATAATGGGTCAGAAATTGTTTTTGCTCCATATGGTGATTTTTGGAGAGAAATAAGAAAAATTTGTGTTATTCATATTTTTAGCTCCAAACGTGTATCATACTATTCTTCTATAAGAATATTTGAGGTGAGGAAAATGATCAAAAAAATTTCAGGGCATGCTGATTCTTCAAGTGTTACAAATTTGAGTGAGTTATTGATTTCACTCTCAAGTACTATAATATGTAGGATTGCTTTTGGGAAAAGCTATGAAGATGATGGAATTGAGAAGAGTAGGTTTCATGGATTGTTGCATGAGTTTCAAGCTTTGCTTGCAACAAGCTTTTTTTCTGATTATATTCCATTCACGGGATGGATTGATAAGCTTAGAGGATTGCATGGTCGTGTTGATAGAAATTTCAAGGAGTTTGATGAATTTTATCAAGAGATTATTGATGAACATTTGGATCCAAATAGACAGCAAATTACTGATGAAGAGGATATTGTTGACGTCTTACTTGAACTCAAGAAAAAACGCTTATTTTCATTTGATATCAACTTTGATCACATCAAAGGGATCCTCATGGTATGATAATTTAATTCATTTTCATTTTAAACTTTATTTTTTAAATGTTTTGGTGAATTTCTTCTTTTAGTATATATTATACATGGTCATGTTCACATGCATGTGTCCTAAAGGACACATATTTAAGATTCTACAAATAAAAAGTATTTATTGCTAAAAATTTAGAAATTCTTAGGTGAACTCTTACCCACCACATCATTCTTATACCCAACCAATTAAAATCTAACACCTCATTAAAATAATAAAAAGAATTAATATCAGAATTTAGAATTTTAGCCTTTTAAAAAATTAATTGCCATAGTTTTTAAGACAAAATTTTTACATTTAGTTCACACCTTAAGGATACATGTTAGAATTTTTCTATTATATGTTTTGATATACGGTGTCAAAGATAAATCCTATTAATCCCCACAAAATAAAATCGTATTAATCTTCTATTTCGATTTATTTCTCTTACAAATGATATTCTCGTTAACTTTTATATATATTTTAGTATATATACAACGTCGACAAATTACTTAACTTGACATAAGTCTAGATCAAAAAGTTTGGACACACTTACAAAGAAAATAAATTAAAAAATAAATAACATAGTCACATCAGTTAAATATTATTTCTCTTTTAAATTTAATAATTTGTGTGTCCGGATGAATTTTATTTGATGTTGTGCCCACAAAAAAGTTGATAAATAGATATCTTTACATTTCATACATTATTTCAACATAGTTGTTATTTGGTTTTTATCTCTATCTTCCTATCACGTCACTACACCATAAAATCTATCATATCCATCTATTTTTCTCTTTTTTCCTCTTTGTTTTAAAGTGTATACACTGACATATATTGATCTTCTCCTTCTCTTTTCTCAATTTCCTCTCTTGATTCTCTTTCTCTTTCTTAACATTTCTCTTTCTTCAATAAGAA
>Ga0228710_1013051_pt1 | contig 10053 bp, 6 predicted proteins | sample MedpolnodulmetaG_FD_177995 | JGI IMG/M metagenome (GOLD analysis project Ga0228710, IMG submission 177995) | Root nodule microbial communities from Medicago polymorpha collected in Santa Monica, California, United States - pink nodules | ecosystem: Host-associated > Plants > Roots > Nodule... | reverse complement strand
CCTTAATAAATAATATGGGAAAGATAAATGAAAGAATTGAAAGAAGAGAGAGTAATAAATAGTTAAGGTTATAATAGGAAAAACAACATTAATGTTGCATTGGTATTGTAAAGCGACATATAATTTGGGATAAATTTTTCTCTCTAAAGCGACATACAATTTAGGACGGAGGGAGTATAAATTAGGTTGCGAAAATTGTCAATGCATCTCACACTAATACAAAGTACAGAACATTCATGACAACCGACACAAATGTTTTTATTTTTATGACAATAATGCATTTTGATGACAAATACAGGCAAAGCTTAGGTCTATTTTTATGACAATAATGCATTTTGATGACAAATAAAGGCAAAGCTTAGGTCTATTATTATTTATTGATTTTCAGTGTTTGTTTGTCATAATCTTAACAGGAGGCCACGATTACACTCTGAACAGCATTGATAGATTTCACAATGAATGCTTTGAATCCAGCCATTTTGATCACATATTCCCATTCTTTGAGTGTCCTTTCTTTGCCAATGTTGGTATGTGCCATCATCACCATGTCTAACATTAACCCTACGTCTTTATACTTGTGTTTTCCTTCTCCTTCTTCAATCACTGCTTCCACAATAATAACTTTTCCATTTTCTTTTGGAATTGCTTCCCTACAGTTCTTCAAGATTTGGATGCACTCTTCGTCACCCCAATCATGCAAAACCCACTACAATTGATATATAATTCAATCAAATCATAACCAAATCACATATTTTAATCAATCTACAACATACAATTCAATTGATTGGTGTATTGGTTCCCTTTATTAATAAAAAGTTAACAATATTTTACATATGTAGGCCTGGTGCAAATTTTAATATAGTATTCTTAAAGTTCGTAATAATACTTAAATAAGATTACCAAATTTTGATCTAAGTGTTATTTTTTCATGTTTATAATGCAAAATCATATATTAAATAAGCCAAATCAATTTTATTCAATTTTTTTTTCAGTTGATATCAAAGATTGCGGACTTAATGACAATATCAAAATTTTATTAAAAAAATTAACATTAGTAAAAACCAATTAACATATTAATATTTTCTGTTTAAAAAAATATAAATTTTATATATAAATTTTTATTTTAATTTTGAAAATAGTAGACTATGAACTCCTTTTATCACACAAAATTTTATATTTTTACAAGCCTAAAACGATTTGCATTGGTGGTCTTACCCTTGAACCTACTTTAATTGAGACGATTTATACTCGACTTCAATTACCATTTTGATTCAACCTATTCGTTTAAACTAAAATAGTTTGTCTGTAGATTCAAACAAATCTCATGCTCTATATATCAATCAAATTGAGTCTGGTTTATTGAAGACGAGTTGGCCTAAAAGACAACTACTATACAAAATTTTAAGGTGGTCACTCAATTAAACTAAAAGTTAAAATAAAATCAAACATTGATATCTTTTCACAAGAGTATATTTTTAACAACCCATAAATTGTCTGAGATTGTATTTTTATAAGATTATCATTTTGCTAATCATAGTAATATATCTCTCACAATCAAACTAACAATTGTTTTACATGATTTTTTATACGGTGTTATGATACATTACTTTAGTTATTCAAATATCACTACTTAAAAACAATGTTTTATACAACATTACTAATATTCTAACACAAAATTCTTTTTAAATACTTTCTTTTTTTGTCAAAAAACTAAAATATTATGTTATCAAAAACCTCAAATCTCTGGCCGTCATCACTTTTCTTTTTGATCTATCAAAGAGGGGTGATTTAGGGTCAATTTTGACCTTGAGTCACCCTTCCAAATTGTTTTTCTTTCTCTTTTAGATAAATAAAGGATTTTCACATATTTTTAGTTTTCTTTCGTTTGTTTTTGTGATTTCGTCGTCTAGCATGACTTTGTTTATTTTGATTTCTCACCTTTGTGCAGTGTGTTGATTTTTCGTCTTAGTGCATTGTTTATTTGATTCAATTTAAAAGATTAGTTTTGATCAAGTGCAGAATCAATCAATGACTTTGGTGTCGCTCACATTGCAGATCCAAAAACATGAGTATTTCAATGTCTTGAATATAGTCAGATTTGTAGGGATGTGTACTCAGCCGTTTTATGTTATTATCATGAATGTTGTGAGTTTGTTCACAAATTTATCCTTTTTTATATCGTTTACTTTTATATAAAAAAAAAGTCTCAGCATAAAAAAAATTTGGATTCTGTCTTATTCTTTTTTTACAAATTAAAAGAAAAATGTAAAAAGTAGAGGTAAGTATGAGAAATTTGAAATGAAATACTTGATTCTAACGTGTGTCTAAATTTTGACCAAGCAGTTTTCCACATCCACCAAAAAAATGAAACCAAAACAAGACAAATCTTTGGATTAGGTTTGGATTTTTTTTTTTGACAAAGATTAAGTTTGGATGTTGCCACCAAATACTTCCTCTCTCTTAAAATAATCGTCCCTTTAACATTTTTCTTCGTCTCAAAATAATTATCATTTTAGAATATGAATTAGCATTTATTATTTTTTTCTACTATTTAGTAAATAAGGGGTTTGATACCGATTATTTACCTTGATAATTGCAGCATCAGCTTTGGGAACACTTGTAAACATGTCACCTGCCACATGTTCCACCCCATCATACTTTGGAGCCAAATCAATGACATGGGGAAGATCAAAGTTAATTCCTCGAATCCTGGGAAAAGCCTTAGCAAGGATACTCATGGTGGTACCGTTTCCTCCACCAACATCCACCAAAGGTCCAACACCATCAAACACTTCACTACAACCTTCAACAATTGCAGGCACGACAACTTTAGCATCACAAGCCATAGCATTATTGATAAGATTACTATGATCAAGATTTGAAGCAGCATAGCGCCACACATCTTCACCATGAACCTTCTCAAATGAAGGATTGCCATTAACCAAAACACGACCACTTAGACTAAGCCAAGGTGCTACCATTACAGGACTACTCTCTAGTAAAAGAAAAGCAGCCATGCTATGTTCACCGTTTCGAATCAAACGTCGAGAAAGTGGTGTTTGAACATAACTAGGATAGTCGTCATGGTTGGTATTCATGGTTTTGAATATTTTCCTATGTACTAGGAATCTCATGATACGGTTGAGATATGAAGAATCGCATTTTAGAGTTGATGATAACTCTAATAGTGACATGGGTTTTTTGTGATTTTCAATGGCTTCAGCTATGCCAAGTTCAATTGCACATTTCACTACAGATAGCTCAACAAAACCAAATATGTACTTCCATATTTCTACTTGAGCTTGTGCTTCTTCTTTTTCCTCTACCGTCTCCTTCTCCCATGTTACCTCACTATGTATTTCTCCCATATTTACCTAAATCTCATGAAATGGTGATGATTTTGGTTGAAACTAGAAAGCTTCATTTATAGAAGTTGGCAACATATCTCACTAGGTATTCTTCCATAGTCACAAGACCAAATTAATAGTGTTTGGACACACACACATTAAAAGATGGTTCTTAAAATATTCAATCATTTTTTTTTATCAATTTCTTCTTTATTATTAAAAAAAATATTTATTTATGTGTGTATAACCAAACACTTTTTATTTAGTCAATGTCTCACTCATGGATCACTTTTTAATTTATTTATAATAATTATATTGTGTATCATGGGTCATGGATCACCTTTAAAATGTGGGCACTATTATGTCTGCTTAAATATAGAAATTTGGTATTGGTAAATGGTAATGAACGTTCTCACAAGGGCCAGTCCAAGTGGCTGTCACTAAATTAAAGTAATTGCTCTTTTTTCTTTTGAAATTATTCATTTCTTGAAATTGTTCGGTGTAACTTTACTTACTTTTGGCATTTTTTAAGTGAGTTAATTCATTATATATTTTTCGGTATGAGTTAACTCACGCAGACACTTTTAAATTAGTGAATGAGCAAAAACAAAAGGGAGAAAAGCAATTTTCCTAAACTGAGGGTTTTAGGCCCTTAAAAGTTTTAGGCTTCCCATTAGGTTTTTAATTTTCTTTTTTAGATATATTTCGTAAGTCAAATTTTAAACATCTTTATGACTAGGTCGGTAGGTAGTTAAATGGAGAGTTGTAAGCATGTGGTTCATGTTGGCTCTGTTTGGTAAAAACAACGGATAACTGATAAGCTAGTTGATAGCTTATAGTTAATGACTGATGACTGATAGCTTATAAGCTAATTGAAGTGTTTGGTAAAATGAGCGGTTCAACTAGCTGATAAATGTAAAATGACATAAAAGGGTACAATTAATTCATAATAAAGTTTATATAAATTGATATGTAACTCTAAAATAAAAAATTGATATTAAAGTATTAAGGAATTCTTAGTTTAATTTTTTTTTGAAAATTAATTTAAACTTATAAATTTAGGAAAATACTTAGCTACAATGCCTATTTAATATATCTTCTATATTATAAATCAAATTTTATTCACTAAAGTTTTATTTGATATCTATTTTTATTTGAGTGTTTATACCTTAGCCAACAATTAAACAACAATTCAAGGTTATCATAATTCTTTAAAAAAAAAATTGACAGTAATCATAATGTATTATTAATAACACAAAAAAAATGTATTATTAACAATAATTGATAGATATAATGAATAATATCTTCTTGATTTTTTTTTTATGGGACCTTCATGAAATTAATTTTACTGGAATTATTAAATGCATTATCAATCAAGGAAGGTATAACTAGACATAAAATAGTCCAAAAAAAAATAGACATAAAATGTCTTTTCTTTTTTTCACAAAAGACTTGAAACAATTTTATACGGTTCAAAACTAGGAAAACAATTTTATACGGTTCAAAAAAAAATTATACAGTTCAAAACAAGGAAAAAAAACAAGTGGGGTATATTATCGTTTAAAAAAAAAACACAGCGAGGAGGTATATATATGTCAGTGCAATGTGCTAAGGGTAAAGATGTTAGTCAAAACAAAATATATAAATGTAACCTTAAATAAATTATAAAGGGGTATAAATGGATTTTAGACAAATTAATATGGGTAAAGATGGAAAAAAATGATAAGTTATAAGCTCAAACGCTACATGGAATAGCGTTTGAAAAATAACTTATAAGCTCGTGAAATAAGCTATAAGATCGTTGTAAAAAACCGTTACCAAACAGAGTTTTTTTTGTCAAACGAGCTTATAAGCTATCCGCTATATGTTTGATCTCAAAGGTAGCTATTTTATTAGCTACGAGCTCAAACCCTACTTGGAGTACTTTTTTTTCCTTCATATTTCTATTAATATGATATTACTTGTTGGAAATATATTAAGCGAGATAGTTTGTTATTTCAAGGTTTATCAATTTGTTATTTCGAGGTTTATCAATATTAGTTTGTTATTTCAAGGTTTATCAATTTGTAAATAATGTCTATATTAAATATTATTTTCAACATATACTATAGATTAAACTAAATTTTTGTTAAGTAAAAATATAATTTATATTTGTCTTAGAATTCAATATTAGTAATCACAAAAAAAAAATCAATATCAGTTTGCTATTTCAAGGCTTAAAAATTGATAAATAATGTCTATATTAAATATTATTTTTAACATATATTATAGATTAATCTAAATTTTTGTTTAAAAAAGTTCTTCAACAGCGAAAGCACTTAGACTCTCACAGCCTCAGAAATCAATGTTCGAACTCTGATTGAGGGCGTTACTCATACTAATGTTTGACATGCTTCAAATAAAATTACATATTTAATGTTCTTAATTTCTATGTTTGTCAACACACTTAAAAGATCTTAATTTTAAATCTGCTTTAGGCCTACGAACACATTGGGTCGGCCTAGTTCCCCTGACATTGTTCTGATAACATTCTGGAACCTAAAATTGTAAGTTCAAGACAAGGCTATAATTATAACTGCAGAAAAAACTGAAGAGACTCAACTCGAGAGAATCTTTCCCGTTTAATTAGTAAGACCCTTAAGTTTTTTATTCAAATAAATATCTCGAATTTCATATTTTGTCATTCTAAAAAGATTCGGCAAATTTTTTGGTCGCCAAATGTTTTCCATTAAAATTTTGAATTATTTTTTTACAGTCCTATTTAATACATTATAAATGTGTCTTGTAAAATTTTAACTTTTTTTAATAAAGGATGAATTAAATATGATTTTTTTTTATATATTTTTAGCGCTTAAATATTCATATTTAATTCATGTTTTATTAAAAAGTTTTAAAATTTAGGGGGAGAGATTGTTATAAGATTTTAAACATCTTTGTAAAATTTTATTAAAAAAATGTAAAAGATACATATGAGTTGACCTAAAAAAACTACTAGAAGTCTTGACAAAAATATTTGAAAAACCAAAATTTATTGAAAATTTTGACAGACTAAAAACGAAATTTGATATATTTTGTAGAAATAAAAAACTTATTTAACCCTATAATTTATGTGTTGCTCAGGATTTTGTTCCTCGGAATTTGCAGTGGACAACATTTTCTAAATCTATGCTTTTAGAACTGAATTTTAATTGGTATTTCAGGTGAAATGTGATAAATTATTCAGTAATGCTCCCTAGCTTCATCCTTAAATATAACTTTCATCGTAATCTATAAAAAAAAAAAAAAAAAAAAACTTTCATCGTAAATTTCACATATAAATAGTAGTATTATTATATTTATGGATAATTTTTCTCTTAATAGTTGTTTATAATTAGGAACGATAAGAGTATCACTTGACAATCTACTCACCTGTCATTGAAATATATATTAATCTATATTTAAAAAAAACAACTAATTCTTTTCATGGCGAACCAAAGGTACAATCTATGCGTCAGCAAAAATTAATTCTCTCGAAATAACTGATATACATTTAAAGGATTGATCTCTTTTAAAATATATTCTTTTGTATGCATCGATCAGGAGTCGAAACCTAAATCATATAGTTAAGGGAGCTAAGTTTCTAGGACTTATGTTATACGGGTAAAAATAGAACTAAATTTGATAAAAAGACGTTACATAAATAGATTCTCACTTATCAATTTTTCGTTTTCTTCACCAAAAAAAATCGTTCTCACACACTCAATTAACATATAAGTATTTCACTTATCACATCATCAAAATTCAACTGTAGTGTATATAAATAAATGAATTAAAATGTTATGCAACATTGCTTTGTTTGTCGTGTTGGCGCGACATTTTTTCTCTTCATTTTGTTGCAGTGTTTGTTTGATTTAGATTATCAAATCAGTTTGGATCTATTAAATTTTCAATCAATCATGAGTTGGAGATTCATATACATGAGTATTTTGGTCACTTTGATTTTTTTTAGTGTTGGTCGGGGTTTGAACCCCGAACCTTGCATGTTTTATGTATTGTCCTTACCAATTGAGTTAAGCTCACGAGGACAATCACTTTGATTTTGTTAAAGCTGTAGGAATTTTGCATTTTTTACGTTATTAACTTTAATGTTGTGAGTTTGTTCGTAAATTCTTTTTTTTTTTTAATATTTAGCTAATAAATTCATTGGTGAGTAGGTATAGAAAATATTTGCGGGAGACGCCAAACTCTTAAATGAATATCAAATTATCAATTACCTTGAAGAGCATGTGGGGATACTTTGGATAATAAAACAGTAGGGTTATGCTGATAAGTGTTATAAAAATTAGATTGATGACCCGTGCGCCGCACGGGCACGGGTCTTGTAAGCTGAAATTATATGATATTGATGGTAGTATAACGCAATAAATAGTTGGTAGATGTAAAACAATTAAATGAAGATAATATATTGTTTTACGTAATTAAAACAGAAATGAGTTTGTAGAACGTATAAAAATAATAGTAGTAGTAAAACTGAAATCAATAATGACAGAGAATTAGAATGGTCACATTACTATTTATACTAAAAGGATGGTCTTGATTTGCAAACCATCAATCTTATTCATAATAAATCATATTTGAATTTTTCTGAATACGGTCTATCACAGATGCAAGTAACAAGGTTTATCTTTAGGATGGAATGACAAAGGTGTTTTATTACATACGTAAAAACATAAATCAGATTTCAAATAATCTCCATTGGAATAATTTTTTATGATCATCTTTGTTTTAAACTTCTTAAGTACTCCCTCCGTCCTATAATATAAGCAAAAAAAACTCATTTTCTTTGTCCCAAAATATAAGCAAAAAAGACAATCTTGTTTTTAAAAAAAAATCTCATTTCCAAGAAAAACTTTTGTTTATTCTCATAAAATTAAATACAAATTACATTCAATTTTCTCTCTCTTTCATTTTTTCAATAACTAATAGCAAATGAAAATTGTGTTTACATCCTCCTATATAGAACTTTTTCCAAGGAAAACACAAAAAACTATACTTCAAATTCTTATGTTTTAGTTTTCTTAATAAGTGTGATTTTCTTTTTTTGCTTATAATTTGGGACGGAGGGAGTAATTCCTTAAAAGCTGACAATGGTAACTACATTTATTCTTTGTTATTTGGGTGCAAGAATTATCATGTGTATTAATTCAGATGTTTACCAAATGTGAAATTCCTGATATTTCCGTAAACTAATGCGAAATCTTAACTGAAAATCTGTAATACGTTGCTTTAAGTTAAATTGTTGTAAATTATTTCAGGACAATTGTTTGATAGCAAATAACCACATAATAATAAGGGTGCCATACATGATTGGACGAAAATGGCAAAGCTTAAGCTACAATTCTTCATGGAACAAACAACTTATGTATCTCCAATATGATTATAGTCTATGAAAAATGACTGTAGCTTTATAAAGAAACAGTTCATAAAATTTGACTACCATTGTATTTGGCGCACAATATTTTATTACGTAATGTACAGCAATAAAAAAATAGCAAGATATTAGATTCAAAACAACTGCATTGGACAATGGATAACTTAAGGCAACCGTATGTGCTCAAAATGAACAATTTTAATTGATTAAATTCAAAAGGAAAATTCAACAAAAATTGCATTATGCTTCATACAAAGCTGACTTGATTTAAACGAAAAACAGAAAACATAAAAGACTTGATAAAAATTCCCCCATCCCCAGTCTATTGCAAACAAACCCTAAGTCTTATAGACCTTAACAAATAGGGTATCATTGTTTCCGACAGAAGGTGCACCAAGTCTGATTCTTGTTCCCTCACAAATATTGCGCGCCAACACAAAACGCTTCCACTGGCCACCAATCCTGCAGTGCTCATAAGGAGTGGTACCAAAAATCATGACACAGTCCCAGATATTCCCACAGTCACCTACATCTTCAACGTACTTTCTTCATACGTACTTTGTCTTCACCTACATACAAAGCAATGCTCATACGACCTGTACTTTGTTCACAGCTTATTGACATCTTTATCCATATCAGAAATTGGATTAGTGACCAAAGGTCCTGTAGCATGAAAACATACAAAGTTGGTTAGAACAGACATTAACGGATACTGGACAATTCAACGATGGAAACGAATCTACCTGTGAGACAGTGGTACGAAAGCAATGTTTCAGCATTTGGTCGAGCCATGACTAAGAGGAGATAACAACCAATATCATAAAAATTCTACTGATCATTGGATGTATATATAGCAATTATTTAAGGAGCTGTATACTGTGTATTTGAGTGGGAAAATAAAGAGATGGGCTGAGTGGAGAGATGTGTAGTTTACATGTGGTTTAGCAATAGCCAAATTTATTGCAGTTCATTGTTCCAAAAAATGAGGAAGTGCAACATAGCTATCCAAAAACCACCGAAATGTGTAGGTCTGATTCATTGAATAGAATAATTTTTTGAAATTCAAACTGCCAAGGTCTGATTCATTAATTTTGTGTTTTCTATGTGGCTAAGGGATGAAAATTAATATAGTTCAATGTATCAAGATGACACATTACAAAGTGGAGGAAAACAAAGGATAAATTTTTGCTCTGATTCCCATCATCATATTTTTGAAATTCAAATATTGGAATATTTGAATTTAGAGGGAATTTTCTAGGGTTACCACTAACAACAATTAATGCAATATATTTAGAG
>Ga0228710_1013047_pt1 | contig 10055 bp, 7 predicted proteins | sample MedpolnodulmetaG_FD_177995 | JGI IMG/M metagenome (GOLD analysis project Ga0228710, IMG submission 177995) | Root nodule microbial communities from Medicago polymorpha collected in Santa Monica, California, United States - pink nodules | ecosystem: Host-associated > Plants > Roots > Nodule... | reverse complement strand
GTGTTTTTTTATTTTAATTTAATTATAATCGATAATTTTAATTTTATGTAATTATAAAAACAAAAATATAAAATTAAATAAGAATAAGAAATAAAAGGTGGTGGGGTAGGGTGTTGAATGAAAAAAATTATTGGAGATGGTAAAAGTTGAATGAGTGTTGAATTAAGAGAGAGAAAATGATGTGGAGTATTGGGAATTGAAAAAGTGGGTGTTGAGGGTTGTTGAATATATTTTACCATTGTACATGGTCTTACAATAATGCTTCTATATGATAAGTGCTTATGTTATAATTAAAAAATATTTTGTTCATCCAATCAAGGCCTTAGTTTTTTTTTAACATCAAAATTTTATTAAGAAGCCAACCCACAAAGAAGGTGGGAAAGGCTATAGAAACAAAGTGGCCAAATAGGCTTACATCACCGGCAAAGACCAATAGCGCCTAACACCTAAAATGCACCAAAGTAAAAATAACACGCCACAACACAGGCCTAACACAGAACAGAAAAATTGAAATACAGCAGCAGCACCTGTCAAAAAAACGCCCTCAAAAGACAAATAAACATAAACAGAAGTGCAGAAACGCACCCAAAACCCGGCAAACCGCAATGTCTTATCTACACAAGCAATCACGAGAGGCGAGAGGAAGTGATTCCGGCGATTATGGGGTGGAGGAAGTGATTCCGACAAGCTGGTGCGTGGCGGAGGAAGTGAGCGTGAGTGAATCACTGGTCTGGGTTTCCGGCGATTCTCTGCCTGGAGGAAAGAAGAGAAAGATGAACGTGAGTGAGTATGTTGTACGAAGCATGAGTGATGCTTACCTTACCTTAAAATGTCGAAGAAGCTTGATTGATGTTTACTTATCTTTGAGATGGAGACTGCAACACACGAAGCAAAAATGTCGAAGAACGACCTCGTAAGAGAAAGAGACGGCAAGATGCTCGCTCACCTTACCTTAAAATAAAAGAAGTGTTTGGTTTGTAAATGGGAAAAATGTTCCTCCGGTATGTACCTACCGGACTGTTCGGTATTTGTATACCGTATCCGTAAAAAAGGTTAATATCGTAATTTTGGGCGGCCTGTAGAGATATAGGGGGCCTAAAAAGTAATCTTCTATCACTATTGAGAAATGATGTTTGTACAACCATGTTGTGAAACTTTTAGAGACAACTCTCTCTTTTATATTTTCATCATGTTCTTAATCTTTCTATCTATTGTTTTGATTTTCGTGTCAATATACATATTTCTGTGTTTTTCATTGTTTTATATGTTGTTCCAAAAAAAGTGATTGTTTAAAAGCTAAATTATGTTTTTGGCTCCTTAACTATTTGATTAGTATCGCTTTGGTCCCTTAAGGGCCAAAATATGTAAGGAGAGAGAGTTAAGATACCAAAATAAATCAAATTTTAATTAACTAACCAAAATTGCAATTTAACCTTGTTTAAATAAGATACCTTATCTTCTATGATTTTTTACTCCAACAAATAAAAATAAAAGAAAGTAGAAAAATTACACGAGTGCAGGTAAAAACAGCTTCCTTATCTAGAACATGATAACTCTGGTTCTGTCGTTCCTTCATTCACTTCAACATTCAAATCGAATCCAATTCGATTCTAGCAACAATGAACATGTTAGCATCATCATCAACAACATCATCAATGTCTGTTCTTCTTCCAACAACTTCAAAACCTCTTTTTTCAATTCAACCCAACAACGTTAATATGAACAAGTTGAAGATCAAAACAAACCGGTTTACTGTTTCTGCTGTTGTTGCTGAAGATGCTTCTGTTTCCTCTCAATTATCTCCTTCTCTCCAAACTCCACCTCAGTCTCAGGTTCTTTCTCTTTCTGTTCACTTATTGTGATTTTGTTTCAAATAGGTGATTAACTGTGTCATTGACAAAAAAATATGATTTTGTGAAATGGGTTCTGAGTAAAAGTGAATGTAAAATGAGTTATGTTTGGATACATTTATGTAAAAGTGAATGGAACGATAAATTCTTGAGTAAAAATTGATTGTAGAGGCAAAAGCTTCAATATGGAATCATTTTTTGAGATAAAGGGACTGTTTGGATAAACATAATAAGTGCTTATGTATAAGTTCACTTAAGCAGCTATTTCTATAGCAAAGGATAATATAAAGTTAAATGAGGCCTTCATTTTTATTTTATTTTTATATAGAAAATTAGACATGAGTGGAAGGCAAGCGGGTAAGAAGCTGCGCGGCTAAGTCTTTTTATAAGCTATATTAGGAAACCCATGAAAAGAAGCTGAAAAAAGCTTTTGAAAATTGTCCTAAGATGTTTTTGTATAAGTTTGTATCAAAAGGGTGTTGATGTTTTTGTGTTGATATACAGAAACATGTTATTGTAATTTCAGTGTGAATGTTTAAAAGGGGTGTTGGAATTTTAGTGTATGTTTGGTTCTACGGTGAGAAAAATTGATTTTTGAGTTTATTGATTATGATTAAAATTGAGTTGAAGGTAAAATTATTTATGTTTGGATATATTTATGTAAAAATGGGTTTAACAATATGTTTTTGACTGTAAAAATTAAATTAGAATGAGAAGCTACAATTTCTAATTGTCATCGGATGTTTTCATAAGTTCTCTCAAAGAGTCTCAAAAAACTTATGCCAGTAGATAAGCTCAAATAGGCAAATACAAACAGGGCCAAAATAAATTTTAGGGTGTTGTTATGTCTCGCATTTTAGAAGGGGTGCTTAAAATGTTCTACGTTCCACTCACTTTCTAAGTGAAATCAATTTTTATCGCCGCAGAACCGATTATGCACTTAGAATGTTTAAGAGGGATGCTTGAATTGTTTTATATTAATATAAAACAATTTAATCATCCCTGTTATAATTTCAATGAAAAGGGTTGCTGAATTTTCCGGATATTGTTATCTGTGAATTTTTTTTCCCTCTCTAATATAAGTATTTTTGTATTTATGGAAAACAATTTAAGCATCCCTTTTGTAATTTCAATGAGAATGTTCAAAAGGGGTGCTGAAATTTTAGGATGTTGTTATCTCTGATATTTGAAATCTTAAGAAAAAGATCATTTTGATTTCTCTAGTTTAAGCACTTTTGTTTTTTGAAATGTTATTATGGTGGTTGTGATGTAGAACTATTAGTTAGTTTTGTTTGTTATTAATTTAGTTTAAGTATTCTTCCCAGTTTTATTCCTTTTTATATGAGAGGCCATTACACTCTTCTTCTTTGTAACAACAATACTGCAATTTACTAAAAGGGATGATGAAATTTCAGGATATTGTTATGTCTGATATTTCAAATATTGAAAAATAAGGGTGTTTGGTTCTGTGGTGATAAAAAATTGATTTTGAATGGATTGGTTTAAGCTAAAGGTGAGTTGAACCTAAAGTGGTTTATATTTGGATACATTCACCTAAAAGTGAGTTGAACAATAAATTTGGGTGTAAAAATCACCTTTGGAGTCAAAAGCTACAAATCCAGCTTCATGTTAGAATCAATTCTAGAGAACAAATCAATTTCAATAGACACCACTCAAAGATGTTTAAATCAATTTTATGTGTCTGGAATCACTTTTGACTCTCCCCCAATGTGAAACCAAACACATGCTAAGTTATTTTGTTTCTCTAATGTAATCACTTTTTTTAATTGTTACGATGGTTGTTGTGATGTAGAAGCTAGGAGTGGTTGTGAAACCAACAGACAAACCAAGACTCGTGTTGAAGTTCATTTGGATGGAGAAGAACATCGGTATTGGACTTGACCAAATGATACCTGGCTATGGAACCATTCCTCTAAGCCCTTATTACTTTTGGCCAAGGAAAGATGCTTGGGAAGAACTCAAGGAGTTGCTAGAGAGTAAGCCGTGGATATCACAAAAGCAAATGATTATTCTTCTCAATCAAGCCACCGATATTATCAATTTGTGGCAGCAGAGTGGTGGTAACTTGTCCTCCTAAGGCTCAAATGTAGGATAATTTCAAACGATGTTTTTTCTGTCAATAGGATGTTCGCCTTTTAATGTTATTGTTGTTCTGTTGTATTGCATTTGTTGTTACGATGTACACCAGAAAAGTTCCAAATTCTTAGATGAAAAATTACTTTTTGGTTTATCGTAGTTTTATCGGTGAACTTGTTGTTTCACGGTTTCGCTCCTGCTACCGTGTCTGTATGTGAATGCATCACATGATTAAAGTATTGATATTTGCTTCTTTGTGCAATTTTTTACTATGATGTAGATTTTATGGTCCATGTTTTGAAATGAGAAAATGATCCAGGCGTTCTAAACATATATATGCTTCTGCTAAATAAGATTATTACACGGACTTTGATTTACACTGTGATGGAAAGGCCAAGTCTGTGCGTCCATGCCATTGTCAAATTGTTAGCGATTCTGACACTAACTCGGAGAATAGGCCTGTTGGAGTTCAAGATTGGACTCCAAGTGTGTTGATAATCATACATAGGCAGAGTCAATTAGTCATGGTTCAGTTTATACAGAAAACCAAATTGAACCAAACTGAACCCAAAAAACAGTTTTGATGAACTGAACCTAACTGTTTTAAATTTATGAGAAGTAAACCAAACTGATTTTGAACTTCAGTGCACTGCTCCATATGTCACTGACACCCACACGGAACCTTCAACCACGTGTTTTTATTCTCTGTAGTTGCAACAAATTGTGAGTATCCCTGAAGCCAATTTCTGACATAAAGAAAGATAAGAAAAACTTGAAGAAAGGAATGGTGGGAGTCTATGAAACAGTAAGCATGTGGCAGTGATGCATTTACAACAAAAAATTGGAACTGGAATTTCACTTCTTTGTCGTTACTCATTCTTTTCCAACCCTCGGGTGATTCAGTTATCAAACTAAACTGCTATGAATGTGCAGTTACTGAATCGTGTCTCACACGTCAATTCAGTTCAATAAACTTCGTCAGCAATTTGGTTATTTTCAGTTTGGCTCAAGTGCAGTTCACAGTTTGGTTCAGTTTTTTGTGAACCATGAGCAGACCTACTTGCATGTCCGCTGGAAGCGAAAGTAGTGCATGTTTCAGTTGCTGCAGAGAGGCACGTTGAGTTTGTCTGTATCTAGGGGGTGTCAAATTTCACACTCATTCAGGTCTAGTGACATTTTCAGTCATGGTGATCCCATGGAAAGCACTTTGAATCATCGGGATTATAAGTTTCTAAATGACTCTAAGTTTCTGTCAAGTTTTTGGTGGAGCGTGCAAGGATGTCAATACAGTAACCAAGTTGTCATCTCCAAGATCAAATCTGATGTAGATTCCATTAATGCTGATTGAAATGAGGTACTTCTCAATACTGTAAGTTGCACTGTGTTGATTCATTAGAGCCTTAATTCTGTTGTGAAGGTGCACCGGCAGCACCAAATCAGAGAATTCAGTCAGAAAATTGTAGTCAGGATACCAACTGGAAATCGTAGAGATTATAGCTTTAAAGACTTATGAATAAAGATCAAAATAGAATCAGTTTGTAAATGTGTAGCATATAGTTAGTTTTTTGTGCATGATGTTATAAACTTATAATAAATAATCGAAATAGGAAAATTCTAATGATGTTCCTCTCCAAACTACTTTATATGTTTTTGCAACTATTGCCTGTAAGAGAGGGAAGAATCCTGGAGTTAGAAAAATATGACTTGAATTGTCACATTCAAGATTGCGTCCGGCTTAAAGGCAATCTGGTGAGCTTATCTGCCACCTCTGAGGCATTCCTCTAACTTTCCTCAAGAATGGATGTAATCAATCATGACGAATTTCTATCTGAGGGATCTTGCTCATAACAGAGTTCAAGTTTAAGCATCATTCTCGCAAGGTCACTAGCATCTAAGTTCTCAAGTACCTTTGATCCCAAACGAGGAATTCGGCTTTGTAAACTTCCTCTTAAGATTTTCTGCAGTTCCTTCATGCTAGTGATGAATCCGTTGTATTCTGAAGAGTGCTGCTTTCTAACATTCAACTTTATGAGCTGACCAAGTTCTTCACCACAGAACCACTCGCAATCCAAAATTAGAAACCACGACTCATCAAAAGAAATCACCGATGTGATGAAGACAAGTTGCAATATCTTTTCGCTTCATTTCTACCGCCTCTTTAATATAATGTCTTGATCGAATTCTCAAAGGTGGGACTTTTACTTGGTATAGCCCACCAAAATCCTTCCACTTCTTTGGTTACTTTTTGTAACTCTCTGATCTCCCATCTGATAAAAGTCGTAGAATGCTGATAATCTTGCATCCACAGTTGGGTAGAAATCGACATGGCCTTGAAACTTGTCTCTCAAACTTTGAATTGAATCGACTATTTTCTTCAAGTTTTGTGATGATTGGTTGATTTTATCGAAGTTTGTCAAAAAACCAACTACAATTGGTAGCATGCACTGTTGTGCTTTTCTTTTGGAGTTGGAAACTATGAACCTGAGCCAACATTGCAGGCTCTCTTCAATCTCTGCAGTGCTTTTCAGTTCTTTGTTACTTGACTTCCTGAATAAACTTGACAATATGATAAAAATATTATTTACTCCCTCCGGTCTCGAATGTAAGAAAATACTCTTTTTTAAGGTTTCATTAGTCATACTATTTATATATATAAAAATATGCTACATTTAGTAAATAAAACCTATTAACTAATTTAGAAAGAATGTGACGTAAGGTGTACCATACAACTAAGACAAGTAAATACACTTACTAAAGACTAGACTTCTCTTACAAATGAACTAATAGTAGTAACTACATGCATTCGAACTGATAGAATAGTAACTAGATGCATGGAATTAGAATAAAAAATATATATTCATTAAGCACATGTGCAAATGAATCTATCCAATAATAAATTTGGTCTTATCTTAGTAATTATATGGCTAGCTTAATATTATGAGAAAATTTTACCTTTAGAAAATAAAAACATAATGGGATGCACCTAAAGAAAATAAAAACATAAACAGAAAGTGTAAAGTGTGGTGAATATGAGAAAATTTCACCTTTAGAATCTACTAGTGAGATGCACAACTTCCAACTTAATATTTTTACTTTAAGGTGATGAAATGAAAGCTAGAAGATGATACTAGTTTAGGAGGCTAAGCAAGGTGACTAATTTGTACTTAGTTGCTAGCTTGTATAGTGAAACATTTTTGGTTTGCTTGTGAATAACTTAAGCCAAGGGTGTAGGTATTTATAGTGAAAGTGGAAGAGTAAAAAGTTCATCTCATGATTAAAATTATTGCAAAGTGTCATTCAATTAAACTAGTCATGTACTACTAAGATAAATATAGAACTATAGGAATTCATTCCGTTTTTCAAAAAGAGGATTTCATTGAGTATCGAGGAATCAAAGAATTAAAGCCAAAATACCAAATCAAAGTAGATCGATTTTTTTTTTATTCCCGAAGAAGTGCATATTTTACCCGAATCTTCTTCCATAATGGTACAGAATAATAGTCTCGTTGGAATAGGAACACCAATCACTTTCAATATAAGAAGTCGAGTAGGCGGATTGGTCCGATTCGAAAAGAAAAAAAAATTGAATTAAAAATATTTTCTGGAAATATCTATTTTCCCGGAGAGAAGGATAAGATATCCCGACACAGTTCTATCTTGATATCAAAGACCAAATTTATTATTTGATAAATTCATTGCACATGTGCTTAATTAATATATATATATATATATATATATATATATATATATTTTATTCTAATTCCATGCATCTAGCTACTATATTATCAATTACGAACAGATGATACTCAATTAAAAAAAAAATAAAAAATGCATGGCATCACACACCACCACCCACCATGAGAGCTTCAACAAAATTTTGCGCCAACGTTGTACACGCAAAATGCGAAAACCAGTCCGGTCCAACAAACCACGGGTTCACAGGTTGGTCTGAAAAACCGGTCGGTTCAAGTGCACAACCGGATCCTATATGCAAGCAACAATTCAAAATAAAATACATTTAATTAATTAAATAATTTTCGCGGCCACTTTAGTTTGAATTTTAATAATCACTTTTCTATATTCAAAACACTTCAAAATTAATCACTTTTTTTCTTTCTCTTTCTTCTTTTTCAGTCCCTTTTTCAATTTCTTTCTCACTGTATGAAAAAACTTCAAATCAACATTGAATCTTAAACCCTAAAAAACCATATACACCATAGCACTGAAAAATTTCAATCAACAACAAGATGAAGACCAAGACACCATTGAAGCAGCTCAAGCTCTCAGTTCCAGCTCAAGAAACACCCATCACTTCATTCCTGTAATTTCTTCAACTTTCATCTTTCTTTTACCGACCCATTTCTTTTTTTTTGCTTCATTACTCTAATTTATGTATAAAGTTTGCATTTTTATGAACATGTGTTATTATAGTCTCTGTTAATTGATCCCTTAAAGGTTGTTTTTTGAAGTGGCCCAGATAAAGATTTGACCTTGATTGTGAGTTTTAGTAAGCTGGGTTGTAGTTTTGGGATTGATCCGGTTAATTTGTTGAAGATCAAATGGATTCTGGGATTGTTGCACCGGCATTTTTGATTGAAGACATGTATGGTGTTCGACATTTTGTGATTACAGTCAATTATGTCATTTTCTTATATTACTATTAGTATCAGTGTCGTGTCATGTGTCCGTGTATGTGTCAATGCTTAATAGATTCTGGGACTGGGAAGGATCAATGGTGTGATGGAAGAGGGTTTGATTAAGGCTTTCAAGGATTCAACTACCCTTTAAGCTGAAATGGATTAAAATTTTAGTATTATTATCAGGATTTGAAAACAAAATGAAAATTTCACAGTTTGGATTTGAAAACAAAAAAAGAGTTGATTTCGTACACTTTTCTCTTTCTTTTGCTAACGCATTTTGTTTTTTTATTCATTGCTCTAATTTATCTATAATGTTTGCATTTTTATTCCTATTTATTACTATAGTCTAATTGTTAGCTTAAGGGTTTAATTGGTTTGATCCATCAAATGTTGTTTTTTTAAGAGGGTTTGATAAAGATTTGGCCTTGAGTGTGAGTATAGCTAATTGGGTTGTGGTTTTGGGAATGAATTGTTTAGTTTATTGAAGCTCAAATTGATTCTGTGAAGGATTGTGAGAGAATTAATGGAGTTTTGAGAGACCCAGATAGGGTATTGTGTGAAAGGTCAAGAGATTTGAGGGTGACTATGGAAGGAGGGATTCAACCAGAGAAGGAATTGAATTGGAAGGGAAGAGATTTAAGAGGTATTGAGCTCTGTAGCAAGGTCCGGTGTAACTTTGTTAGTGTCTTGTGAGATTGAAGAAACTGACACATGTGATTACAATGAATGTCATTTTCTCAAATTATTACTGTTGTGTTAGTTTCGTGTCTTGTGTATATGTCAGTGCTTCATAGGAATTGAGCCAAAGAAATTGTTGTTGGAGAGGTCTAGTGTGATGACTTGGGTGAGTTGAGAGATGAGTGGAGTGAGTGAACCCGGGTAGCTTGCAGGGTTGAGGGTGGGTGCAGGTGAACTCGCAGATGAAGTTCCATGATGCTATGCGATGCATGATTAGGGTGTGATGGAAGAGGGTTTGATTGAGGCTTCGATTGCTTTGAGGGCTTCAGTGTTATTATCATGATTTTATTTTAGTTAAAATACAAGTTGAAGATTGCACATTTTGATTTTTTCCATTTCAAAATAAGTCACATTTTGATCCGGTTAGTTTGTTGAAGCTCAAATCGATTATGGGACTGTTGCACCGACATTTTTTATTGAAGACGTGTCTACACCGACACATGTGATAACAGTCAATTATGTCATTTTCTTTTATTACTATTGGTGTTGGTGTCGTGTCATGCGTCCATGTATGTGTCAATGCTTCATAGGTTGTGGGACTGAGAAGGATCAATGGTGTGATGGAAGAGGGTTTGATTAAGGCTTTGGAGGATTCAACTACCCTTTAATCTGAAATGGATTAAAGTTTTAGTATTATTATCATGATTTGAAAACGAAATGAAAATTTCACATTTTGGATTTGAAAACAAAAGAAGAGTTTTTTTTTTTTTTTTTTGAGGAGAAAAAAAAA
>Ga0228710_1013046_pt1 | contig 10057 bp, 4 predicted proteins | sample MedpolnodulmetaG_FD_177995 | JGI IMG/M metagenome (GOLD analysis project Ga0228710, IMG submission 177995) | Root nodule microbial communities from Medicago polymorpha collected in Santa Monica, California, United States - pink nodules | ecosystem: Host-associated > Plants > Roots > Nodule... | reverse complement strand
TTGTATTTTTCTTATTTTTGACAAATTATCTTAAAAAAAATTGATAAATTATATGGAATATTGTTTTTTTTTTGTTAAGAAGATAAACTAACCCCTCAAATTGGCATCAGAGAGAATCGAATCTGACTCTTTGAGGAGGAGCACACTCCTATACGAAATATTGTTAAGTTGGGCATATTCACCGGGAACTTGGTCATTCATTAAGATCGTACCTGATTTGGTATTAGTTGCGCACGAAGCATGCACGAATGCATCTAAATCTTAAAAATAAAAAAAATATATCTAAATTTCAAACATAAACCAATTTTACTCTGAATTATTTTTACCCAAAAACAATTTTATACAATTAAATTTCATTAAAATCAATTTTCATCACCGCATAATCAAACACACACTTCATTTGACGTTCAAATATAAATAAAAATGACAATATTGATATTGATAAGTTAAAAATCTCTCACAATTATGTATGAATTTTATATGGTGTCATATTGTCAGCAACCCAAAAAAAAAATGCATGTATTCCTTTCATAAAAAGGTTGTAAATTTCCTTGGTGAGGAGAAGCTTAGGAAAAATATCAAGGTACAATGAATGGAATGTGAAAATGACAAAACTGACCCTTTTGGCATATGAGGCATAGTACAAGCGTCACATGCTAGTTTGCGGGGCATGTACCTTTTTGCTCGAAAAGGAAATTTGCGGTGGAGTTCCTTGACTACCCCTATGGTCGGCATTATGTACGGTTAGAATAAAGGGTGGTTTCGTCTTTTTAATGTTTGTCTGTTTTGGGATTTTGTGTTTTGTTTTTTCGTTGGTGGAAGAGAAAGTTGTCGTGGCTCTCTAAGAACAATCACCTGCGGGAAGGGTAGATTCATGGTAATGATTAATCATGACCGTTGAATGTGGCCCAAGTCAACGCTTTGATGAACGAGACGAATCTATGTATATAAAGTTGGTGTATGACGTAAGAAGAGAAAATCTGAGAGCATAATTGTGTTGGGTAGAAGCAGAATAATGACGCAAGAATCAGTTTCCGTTTCGGGTTGGGCATCTTAGGTTTGCTCGTTCACATTGGGTTTCTCGTTTTTGTCCTCCAAACATTTACAAGTGATGAAGAATTTGCATAAGGTTCTTGTTTCAAAAATGTGTTTTTTCAAGGAAAATACCAACAACTTTAGGAGGACACTTGTTAAATAATCAAATACTATATATTTTATAGGTTTTTTTAAGGGATAAATATTCCATAAATTGCATGTTTAATTTTTTAAAAGTTTAAAAAATGTTATTTTTAAACAATTTATTTAGGTTCTTTAACATGTATCTCAATGACACTTGTTAATGTTAAAAAATATATATATATATATTCAAGAGTGTGTTTGATGTTTCATAGATTTGAATAAAAAAAATGATATTCGAACACATTTTTGTGACACGGGATACACTTTCGTTATTTCAATGCAATAACAAGGGCAATTGGATTGTCGTGTTAGTTGTCACCTCGCCCTAAAACACCACCATCACGACGTTGTCCTCACTATGCCACCATGTCGTCCTCACAACCACCATCATATTGTCTTCACCACAATTGAATCATCGTTAGAGAGAGAGATGTAGTGGAGAGAGGGGGAATTTTGGTGAATCATGCAAATAGAGAGCAAATAGAGGGTTTGGGGCATGATTGCCATGTGTATAGAGGAATATCGTGTGTCTCGTGTTCCAATCAAAAGTGTGTAGAGGGATTTTAGGACACATGTTAACATAGAATTATCTATACTATATATAAAGAAAATAGGAGGAATTCTAATATGGTCACAAGACCAAATAAATAGTGTTTGGTCACACACATAAAGAAATTATTTTAATAATAAAGAGAAAATTGATAAAATAATGATTGAATATCTTGAGAATAGTCTTTTTATGTGTGTGTCCAAACACTATTGATTTGGTCTTGTGGTCATAGAAGAATACCTCAGAAAATAGAGGGTTTTGGGAAGATTTTGGACTGACTTTTTTTGTTATTTCAATTATACTCTTTAATAATTTTTTTTAATAATAAAGCTATATTGTTGGTGTTATAAAAAAAATAAGAATTTTTGTTATATTATTGTTGTCATTGAAAAATATAAATATAGTTTGTTAAGTTTGTTACATTTGAAAGTTACAAATATCTATATTTATATTTTTAATCTATATCAAATAATTTATATAAAATATCGTTGATAATCTACATGTGTTAGCGTAATAAAAAAAAGTAGAAAAAGAACACGTAAATGCTCATCTTTTCGCTAATGAAATATAATGATAATTGGCTTTGTTTAGTTGGTGAAAAAAAAAACAGTTGGTGGAAGACCAAAACCAACGGTGGCAACGCAATAAATATGTCAAAAGTTAATGTAATCTAATATGCTTAAAATGTTGGGTTAAATATGTTTTTGGTCTCTATAAATATACTAAATTTTTGTTTTGGTCCTTCTAAAATTTTCCTTCAACTTTTAGTCCCTATAAAAATTTTAATCACTACTTTTGGTCCATATAAAAGTTGAAGAAATTTTTTAGAGGGACTAAAACGAAAAGTTGATATATTTATACGGACGAAAAACATATTTAACCCTAAAATATTAGAACCAAAATGGTCCAAAAAGAATGACCTGAAATGTTTTGACGATAACAAATTATATGAGAACAATTTATCAGTGCCCAAATAGTACCATCCAATCCAAAGAAAACTCAAGGAGAAACCATATCCTATGGTTTTGATCAACGCAATGCTGATCATACATTTGTTCAATCAAATACAAGACAATTAGTCTAGTGCTTACGATTTGTTAACCAATGTAATGTACAAAATGTGTCTGATACTACCAAACTCATATCATTTTAGTGCTCAACGTATACTAACACATATGAAACACATACCATCTGATATGAAGCGTGTGTTGCAGTTAATGAAGAAATCACATGTTTAATACTTCACCTGATCTCATTAATTCATCTCAGACAAAAATGACATCGTTTACAAACATTGTGAAGATAATAGGTTTCATGAAATATTTTTTTGTGGAATAGGATTTTTGAGTATCAAAGTCAATCGTCTAAAATTTAGAGATGAGTGTGTATGAGTATTATGATAGTAATTATTTACTGGGTCATAATATCATGTGTCTTAAGGGTCGTTGAACTATTAAATCATGTTAAAGTTTCCACAAATAATAAATATTTATTGGAAAAAATTAATATTCTCGTTTTTGAGAAATAAATTGGCATAATTTTCAATAAATAGTTTTTACTTTTGGTACCTTAATAAGGAAAATGCTAACATGTGCCCTAAGGCTTTGTTTGTGAGTTTGGAGGGAATGAGAAGAGAAGGCTTTCAGAGGTGGAAAATATGAGGGAAAATGGAAAAATCTTTCAAATTTTTTAATAGAGTAGTTTTTTAGAGAATGATAAATTAATGCATATGATTATTACATTTTTTATTTTAAAAAATAATACTTCCTCCGGTCCTATTTATAAGAGAAATTTTAGTCAACAAAAATTGATGTATCTGGTTAACAATTCAGTCCAGATTCATCAACTTTTGCTGACTCAATTTTCTCTTATAAATAGGACCGAAGGGAGTATAACAACATAGATTAAATTTGAAGAATTCATATAAACCCTCCAAAATCCCCCAAAACCTTCCTCCAATACAATTTTTTAGTTCCCCAAATTAGGAGAGTTCAGTATTATGAAGAAAAGTTAATCCTCCAAAAGCTCTCCCCACCCATTTTTCTCTATATCTTCCACTCACTTATTCATTTTTTTCCCAAACCTTCCCCCTCCCTTTTCCCCAAACTCGTAAACAAAGTCTTAGGGTATGCCCTAATAAAGGAAATGATAACATCTTGCCTAATGACACATGTTAGCATTTCCCTTATTTATTTCAAATGTATTTTTTCTTTAAAAAAAGTAATTTCAAATGTATGAACCTTGGCATGTTTTGGCTACATTACTAGATTTCTTCCATTATTATTACATTCATATATGTTTTGATTTCTTCAAAATATTTCAGCATATATTAAATATCACTCCTTTTTTAGGTAGTTAAATATCACTTATAAATATGTATTTTGTCAAGTGTCGAAATTTAAAGCCAATTTTATTATTTGGTCTCTATTTTTTTTTCTTCTGTAATTCATTTTTAATGTTAGTATATTTTTAGCTAAAAAAATAATATAGTATTTAAGTACTTTTTTTTTACTAAAAGTATTTAAGTACTTTTAGTCATCACAAAATACATCCATCTCATTTTAATTTATTATTTAATATAACAGGCCTATTTTTTGGTCTGTAGCATAGCTAACTATGATGGTCTAACTATTTTTTTTGTCTTAATATTTCAATTTTCGAAACAAATGAACTCTAGTAATTTGAAGTATCACTCAAAAGTAAGTAATTGATCCAAAATTGTTTCAACGAATTTAAACTCGAATTATCTCAATCTATTAAAAATAATATAATACATTCATCTCGAATTATATTATATTAAGAATACTATAATATTTAAGTACTTTTGGTCATCACAAAATACATCCATCTCATTTTGATTTATTCTTTAATATAACGGGTCTATTTTTTGGTCCGTAGCATAGCTAACTACGATGGTCTAACTGTCTTTTTTTTGTCTTGATATTTCAATTTTCGAAGCAATTGAACTCTAGTAATTTGAAGTTTCACTCAAAAGTAAGTAATTGATCCAAAATTGTTTCAACAAATTTAAACTCGAATTATGTCGATCAAATTATTTTTAATTGAAATTCATTAGTTATTTAAATACAACTAGTGATTTGGTTGTCCTAATTCTTTTTTGTTTTTGAAAAGGAAAGAGAAAAACAAATATATAATGAATTCAATTAATAAGTATAGATAGTCATGTTACTGAAAGTAATCAGTCATGATGACTAAGAAATTATATTAGGTTAAACACTTAAATTGTCAATTTGGTGGCTTGCCCCTTGGTGTTACTCAAAAGCAAGCCTATATAAGACTACATACTAAACATGACAACTGAACCATTTTGGATTTTATTTACAAACAAATAGTACATTGTGACAAAACAAGACTAAAATTGACCTTTGGCATTCATATAAGTCATTTTAGATGACAATACTCTTTCTTTTCTTTTTTTAACCCTCGTGTGTTTTTAGGGGATGAGTTTTAGTAAACTGAAGTTTAAAGACGGATAAAACATATTCAATAATTGTTTTCATAAATAATCGAACTCAAACGATTCATTCTAATAAGAATTTAACAATCACATACATCAAAATACTTTGTTTAGCTAACATACTCTAATCTACCGACATTTCCATCAATGGAAATTTATCATTTTTTTATGAGAAATACTTATCATTTAGACAACCAAATTTCATGAGAATAAACTTCTTTTTAGAATTTTCAATTAAACGTATTATCACTTTTGTGTTAAAATTGAATCGTAAAACGCCATTAAGTAAAATGTTGGTCATGTTTTTTTTACAAAATGTGTTTTAAACAATTTGTTGCTTCAACTTATCTAATCTTTTATGAAAGTAAAAATTGAATTGTAAAATGTTGGTAATAATTTTTTTACAAAAATGTTTTTTTTAACGATTTTTTGCTTCAACTTATCTAATCTTTTATGAAAGTAAGAGAATGCTATCAATTAGTATCTATCACCTATCTCCCATTACAACTAGACTAGAATATTAGCAGGGCTTAAACGTAGGACCTATAGGTCCAATAATGTCTGTGTTTTTTTTTTGAGGGAATGTCTGTGTTTCTTTATCACTAGATCAAATATTTTGAGTTAATATTAATCAAATGTTCAAAACAAGGATTGCTTATAAAAAAAGTTGATTTGAAGAGAATGGAAGAATTTATTTATTTTTTATTTAAGAAAGGGGGAAATGAATTAATTATATACATTTGATCTCCGTTCATTGAAGTAATTATAAGATAAAAACTCACAAACTGAATTATCATACTTCGTTAAACAATAATGAATATTTCATAACTATTGTGTTTACCCAAAAAAAAAGGCACGATTGGTTTTGAAGAATTTACTCATATTTACTCAAGACTTAAACATAAGCAAAACAAAGAAGACTATGGCATGTTTATGATTTTGTTGAAGGGACTAAGAAGTTTGTGTTTTTATAAATAAATAAAAATAAACAACTGATCAAGTAAATGGATGATATAAGAGAAGCCTTTGTAGACATATAAAAATAAACAAAAGGAAACAATTGTTTGCTCGACATTACAACGACGAGATCCATGTCGAGACACAACATGCACAATATAGAAAGCATGTGTTGAAGACCAAATTTAGGTTTAGAGTACATGGCAAACATGCATGTCATTAGTTGTTAGGATACTTCTTTATAAAGGGTTGAAGACTTTGTAGCAAAGGTTGTTTAATGCATTACAAAAATCACATACAACTTTAAATAACCGTCTATTATTCGCATTTGATTAAGTATGTCATTTACTATATTATCAAATTTAATTTAATGCAGTTTACTGTTAGTTTGATTTATAAGATTTTCATTTATATTTATGTACTTTTAAGTTTCTGCAATTAATTTTCAAAGTCTTTTACATTTGTGCACTTTTAACAACATATCAATTTTCTTTTTAAACTCATTTACATTTCTTGCACTTTAAGTTTCTGCCGGTTGACCTTCATTTATTTTACTTTATGCAAGGTACATTTTCAATATATTTTTACATTCTTTACACTTTAAATTTCAAGATAGTTCCTTGTCAAAAAGAAAAAAATCAAGAGGCACGTTTTGTACTCAAATCATTCATTTTTCTGCATCAAAATTGTTCATATATTGTTTGTATTCTCAATATTAAACATCCTAATCATTTATAGTTGGTAATAGATTCCTATTCCAATAATAAAAAATCAACAACAAATTGTTAACCAAAACGAAAATCAATTTTTCTTAAAAGAAACCACTCAAAATATTTTTTGAACAGTTTTTAGATTATGGGGAGTATTTAAGGGATGATGGGGTGCTTTAGTTTAAGGGTCATGCTAACCGGTGCCTCTATTAGGTATCAAGAAGATAAAAACTGTGATTATTATTATTGAATTCACTTCTGTGTTCTGTTACAAGCAATTGCCTATATACAAGGACTAAAAGCAACTCCCAACAAGTGGGCCAGCAACAAAACAAGCCCAATACAACACTAAGCCCAAAAGCATGGTTAAGCACACCAAAAAAGAAAATTATTATCATAAAAAGAAATTGCTTTTGACATTTTATAAATTAATTACACAATTTCACTGCATTAACTATTCTATAATTTCCTTTTTGGTATGCTTAACCAATGCCCCGAGGGCACTGGTTAGCATTTCCCTTAATTTAATCATGCCATTTTAATATTATGGGAATTTGGGAAACTTCACCTTGTCGAGGTTTGTGGCTTTGTGCATGCTAATATGTTTTTTCCAACTAACACCTTTGAATTCGATTGATCATAAACGGGAATTCATTCATTAATCAGCTGTTTAATTGCATTTTCTCCATAACTACGCGTAATTGTCACTATCTTTGAATAAATAAAGTCTTATTAGTTGGGTTTAACGCCCTGTTGGTAGTAGCTGTTTTGCTTCATGACAAAACAAAACATTGAAGTAGGCAGTGCTATTTTTAAAGCAAGTTAAAGAGATCTCAGCGATGTCATCAAAGTTTTGTCCAATGTGAAATTATATTCATCAACTAGACAATAGATTAGCCAAGCTTTTGTGAGTCAATCCTTAAACACATAACCTATTTGGATCTTAAAAAATAAATCAATTGGATCATAATTTTTTTAAGAAAGATCAGTCAAAATAGTTTCTTATGAAATCTACACTATTCCTACAAACTATATTAGAAGAACAAATGTGACTAACATTTAAATTTTTAAGGATTCAATTAATATGTTCAAGGTTCGGGTTGATGTCACGTTGTTTGGCTAGAAGGATCAGTTGGACCAAATCAATCATCGACTCAACCACAAAGACACAAAAACGGTGGAAAATGTTGATTATTGTCTGCTCATCAATTGATTTAGAGGGAAGCGTGTAATTCACCGAGATGAAACTTAGGAACATCGACAACATGAGAACCTTATTCTCAGTATTTGATCAGTGCAATATTAAAAAACTGATTGAGTTTGACGCTTCTTGGTCAGATCGTTTGAAGATATTCGAAAATTTTTGATTTGGTTTATGTGTTTTATTATGTTGTTTTGCATTGATGAAATATGTTGTTAAATTATGTTTATGGTATGTTCTTGGTGTTGTCTTGCATGAATATTGATTAGTCTTGTCCAATTATGATTAGAAGCAATGTTTCATCTTTTTTTTTTGTTACAAAGCTAAACAAAGGAAAAGAAAGAGCTAGCTCCTAATAAAAAGAGCTCCTAATTCATCCCTCCTTAGCAGGGGAAGCAGATCCTTTGGAGGGGAAGAATGAATTGTCAATTCAACATCACTCGAAGCTCCTAGCTTAGCCATTAAATCCGCACACTGATTACCTTCTCTAAGCGAGTGATGAAGAGAGAATATTCTTGATCCCAATATTTTTTTTTGGGTTTCATCTTTGAATACTCATTTGTCTGGGTAATTTACAAATACACTTATGGTCTTTGAATACTCATTTGGTTGTGTTCTTGCTGGAAAATGCGTTTTCTTTTTGGAATTGATAGTTAACTATCATAAGTGACTATGATAGTTAAGTGACGTTGGTGGTATTTTCACCGGTTTATGGTGCTTGAGAGCAAATAAGGAAGCTCGAAGACCAATTTTCTAGTTTTTTGGTATTAAAAACCCAATTTATGAATTTTCAATTTTAACAAAGGGATTTACTTTTTCCACCCTATCTACTTCTCATGTGCCCTATAAACTTACAAAAATGTCCATGGGATTTCAGATTATAAAATCCGAACATAGTTTAGATATTTTCAGATTATATAATTTGAAATATGCTTAAACATAATCAACAATTAGAATTTCTCCCATTTCAGTAATTTTGAATTTTGCTTTTAAAAACAAAGTAAAAAAAAATGATAAAACCTCTCAAATAAAATCATTAAAATATAAAAACACCACAAAAAAATTTTAAAAATCAAATAAAACTAATGCAAATGTTTCCAGATTTTTTCTTTAGAACATGAAAAATTAAAAATGGGTCTAAACGATGGAATTTTGGATTTTGAGGGGCGTAGTGCCGTAAGAAGTTTCTTCTTCAGGAGTCTCAATCCTTGATTTTTTTTTCCTGATTTTCTAAGGAAGTTTCAGAGCAATATGATCAAGTAGCCCAAAAACCGGATTTTTGACTGAGAACAACTAACAACGACCTAAAACAAAAAGATGAAAGTTTGGAAGATTAATATGGTCCTTCAACTGCTTATCCATGTTACAAACAAGGAACGCGTCCTATATTAAGGGTGTTTAGCGGATGTTCGAATTCTATAATAAAAAAAAACAAGAAACGTGTCCTATGTTTTTGAGGTTTTCGGATTATAGAATCCGAATTGGTGAAAAAATCATTTTTCCACCCCATAACAAAGGAAAAACTCAATTTGGATTCTAAAATCTGAAAATCATATGAGCATTTTCGTAAACAAAGAGGGCGCGCGAGAAATGGGTAGGGTGGAAAAAGTAATAACCGATGTTTTAAAAAGCCCAGTTTCATTAATCATAGAATCGAACAAGCCAATTGGTGAAAACTTCTATACCCCCACACTTACTCGCCCTATCCTCGCATGTTTCAAAATATTTTAATTTACCTTTTTATTTCAGAAAAATTAAATAATATCATATAATTAATTTTAAATTTGAGAATTTAATCTTGATTTGATTGCGACATTTAAAAAAAAATTTGAAAAATTGAAATTACAGTTTTATGATTTTTTTTTTTTTTCCTTTTGCCTTTGATGTTACTCTTATGTTACCCTCTTCTTTATTATGTGTGCATGTATGGGACGATAACTTAAAAACCTACCAACCAGGAAGTGATGGTTTGATTGGTTGAA
>Ga0228710_1013045_pt1 | contig 10057 bp, 7 predicted proteins | sample MedpolnodulmetaG_FD_177995 | JGI IMG/M metagenome (GOLD analysis project Ga0228710, IMG submission 177995) | Root nodule microbial communities from Medicago polymorpha collected in Santa Monica, California, United States - pink nodules | ecosystem: Host-associated > Plants > Roots > Nodule... | reverse complement strand
AGTTTTCTCTCTAACAAAACACGAGAATCATTTTTTAATGGCAATTTCGTAAATAGCCTAACTGAATCATCACTACAAAATCGTTGGCAGTTTCCATCATCAAGCGGATTTTGTTTTAGTTTTTTTTCTTAGAAGTAGTTTTTAAATATTGGTTTATAAAATGATTTTGTCAATTGGTTTATAAAGGTTTTGAGTGGCGCTTTTTCATTCTTAACCTATAGCAACGGGGTATTGGAACATCAGTTGCTAAATTTTATCTATAGCAACTCTTTTTTCTGCAGTTGCTAAAAGTGACCGTTGCTATATGACAATTTTCTTGTAGTGCACCCCATGTAGGTGTCTTTTAGCAACCCACACCTCAAGGTGTGATTTCCACTTTTTAGTTATAACTTTGCTAAAAGACATCTTCATAAAAATTAGTTAGTGTCTTTTAACAAATGCTCATAGAATAACTTACTAAAAGACATCTTCATAAAAAGTGTCTTCTAGCAAAACCATATATATATATGATCAAATTACATTGATGTAGTATTTCACCGCTCAATATTGTTTTACTCGATAAATATTTTTTATGATAGTTGAATGGTAAGTTTATATCATTTAGATCTTCATGCAAAAATCTACGCAAATCTAAAATCATTTAATATGTTATTGAGACTCATTAAGATTAACGTTTTTTACGCTTTTATTGTACACCATTAGTCTTGATGCATCTCAATAACGTATCAAATTATTTTAGATTTTTGTAAAATTTTGCATAGATGATATATATGATATAAACTTATGATCTATAGGCCAAATTTTAAAAATATGCATTGATAGAAATGATATTGACCGGTGTAACAATGATGTAACATTAGATCGGTGCAATTTAACCCATGCACACGCGCGCCACACACACAAAATAAAATTTAAAAAGGAAAAATTCAGCCCAAAAAGGGTATATGATCCCTTTTTATATATTGGTATAGATTTAAATCTACAACAGAATAATAGGAAATTTGAAAATTGACCGTCAACTTTAGTTGAGTGTTTTTCTATAACAAGTTTATATTTAACACAATTTCTTTTCAACTAAATTTGAATTTAAAAATGTAAAATTTAAATAACAGTTCACCATTATTTTTGGTAAACAATAACATAAATAGTATAAAATAGAACTAAACAAATTAAGGTAGATAATATTAAAAAAAATAAATTAAGGTAGATAATATACAATAAAAATTGCAGATAGACGAACACATTAATGCTCATGTGTTTGTCTTTTCACCAGTTTAAATAATTAATTAAGAAAATTAAATCTTATTAAAACAAGAACAAAACCATTACAATAGGAATTCAAATTATCAATTAAAAAATAGTTAAATTCCCATAAATAGTAACATTTTAATATTGGTCGCTTTTATTTTTAAGAAAATATGCTTATAGCATTATATTCAACATCAAATAGTTAATACATGAAGATACATCAATAAAATTATTGGAGCTGGTTAAAGATGTGGCTATCCTTGCTAAGGTTTGAGCAATGTCGTTTGATTGTCTTCGACTAAATTCAACATTAAAAGTTTTCAAAACACATTGTCATTAAAATTGATCTATGGTGTCCTGAAAAAGACATGAGACTAACACTTACACATAGACACATAATAATCTGAGAAAATGAATTAATTTAATGTAATTACATGTATTGGTATTCTGTCGGTGATTGATACATGTAGTTCTATCTATTGAAACAACTTGTTGTAGACGAGTCATATATCCGAAGTGAGAAGAGAGTCAACATCAAGATTCCATTAAACTACTACTACTATAGATAACTAAAAGAGAGATCGAATAACTTAATTGATTTGAGCTAAGAGATAAAAAGTTGTAGGTTCTGAGTTTAAACGCAAACAAAGAAGAAGAAAAAATTAATCTAACTACTAAGATTCGTCATTAAAGTGACACTAACCCATGGAATGAAGGCCACCAGGCCAGCCTGGTACCGACATGGAATGCAATACACATATGTTATAAACCTTTATGCCTTGTTGTTCTACCATATGTTTTGCATGTGCAAGCTCCAGCAATATCCACAGAGCACATAACACAATCAACGTAACATTGCTCTCATGAAACTTGACATCTTGAGAAAAGGGAATAGCAACATAGAGGTTTGTGGTGGAACTGATGAACATATAAACATGCATGATAGTAAGTTGTATATGGAATTTTTGTTTATAAATAAATACTCAGTAATCACACACTTACATATATGCCTCTACTATATATTCTGTTTCTGCAACTTACTTTGGAAACTTTGAAGGACAGATTCTAAACATTAATAGCAATGGACATTTTCTACCACTATCGATTAACTAACAATTCACAGTAATAAAAGAAAGAAATTACTAATCAGCTTGCTAAATCATTAATTCACTGAATCATATCTAGCTTTTAAAGGAATTAATTCAGCTTAGATGAAGCAAATGTTGTTAGTGCAAATAAATTCACAGAAATCCTTGCAGCCACAGTGCTCAATAAACCAAACTAATTCTCAGTTTCAAATTTAAACAGTGCAACATCTAGCAGCTGAGGACATCAAATTGAATAATATGTTCATTAGTAAAAACAAATTAAACCCTATTTCATTTGTGCTCTAGCAGCAATCAAAGGTGTAAAATTATGTCACATGCCACTATTCTTTAGAGTGAAGACTTTTCTTAAGATACATAATATATAGATAGATTATTGACTTAATTGGACATTTGTCGCTTAATTAATTTAAAGGTTTCGTTTTGGTCCCTTAAACATGTTTTTATCAGCCAATTTGGTTCTTCACAGTTAATTTTAACCCAAAATGTCTAAGGTGGATCAACATTATATGTGGTCAACCATAGACCTTATTAATTTATTTCATTTTAGTGCTTTGATCATTTTAAAACAAAATAGACCCTTAGAACATGCAAGACCTTTGAATCTAATAATAAACCACCAACATATAATTTTTTTTTCTTTTTCTTCACCATCTTCCTTCTATTTCTTCTTCATCTTCATCTTCATCACCTTCATCCACATTCAAACCAAGAAAAAAAAAATTTAAATTTATTTTTCAATCTTCATATCTTCTTCTCTCAAAGCCCATAAATCTCCAAATTACTAATTCTTTGACTTACAATTTAATTTATTCCTCAACTCAAAAACAATAACACATAATCTCATCATTACACCTCTACACCACCATCATAACCATCAACAACTCTAACTTTTAAACATAAAGAAGCTTCTAGGTTTTAAAATTAGAGTTTTTGTTGGTTATGATGGTGGTGCAGTCATAAGATTATGAATTGTTGTTTTTAAGTTGATGAATTTATTAATTTGTAAGTTAAAGATTAAATAATTTAGAGATTTATGGGTTTTGGGGGAAGAAGAGATGAAAATTGAAAAATGAATTTGAGTTTAATTTTTTTTTCTCTCTGAGTTTGAATGTGTATGAATGTGGAAGAAGGTGAAGAAGAAATAGAAGAAAGGTGATGAAGAAAAAGAAAAAAAAGTCATATATTGATGGTTTTATTAGATTAAATGATCTTGCATGATCTAAGGGTTTATTTTGTTTTAAATGAATCAAAATGATAAAATGAAATAAATTAATAAGGTTTACAATGGACCACCAAGAATGTTGGTGCACTTTAGATATTTTGAGTTAAAATTAAGAGAAAGGGACCAAATTGACTAACATAAGCATATTTAAGGGACCAAAGTGTAACTTTTATTAATTAAGGAATGAAAGTGAAACCTATAAATTAATTAAGAGACCGAATGTCCATATAATGCTACAATAGAACATCTATTTTCAACTTTAACGGTGTTAAACAACATTTGTGAAGGATAAACATCATTCTCATTTATTACCTCGAAGACTTTTTTACTTGAACCATAGGGTTTTGAAGACTTTGTCTCTTCATCCAGCTTGAGATTTAAATCACTTTTAGCACTTGATTGTTCAGAACTCTCCTCCATATGTTTAACCTGTTGTTGGAATGATTCTATTAGACTACGACACCCACCATTTCCTTTGTAGTTTATAACCTGTTAAAAAAAACAAAGTAAGAACTTTTATACTATGCAGAAAAGAAGAAAAAAAACACTAAGATAAAGATTGAGTATCAAATTCAAAAGTTTTGTTAGTTTATTTTCCAAAATATTTGCAACAAAACTTCAAACATTTTCATATAATATCAACTGTAGCCTTACATCAAAGTCCCATCCATAGATAGATCACTACAAAATGAATTCAAGTGATCGAGTTAAATACTTCAACTTGTATTAATAGCGCGCGCACACACATCGAAAAAGAAAAGAAAAGAGAGAAACAAAAACAAATCTTGTCCATGGAGCTGGCTCATTGTAACATCTATAAAAAAAAATACATGCAAACCTTAGAGACATATCACAAAAAGATTCTCTGTAAAAATAAACCTTGAACATTTGATAATCCATTAGGTCTAAGTCAATGTACTTATTTGAATAAATGCAATGCTTGGTAAATTACAAACAAAAATGATACTTGTGTTCCAATTTTGCGCCAACATTTCTCAATTTTATAAGACGTATCTCACTCTTTCTTCGTGCATATAAGACGAACGTTTCTCCTTGTGGGACCTAAACCAAATAAACGAATCCATAAATAAAATATCATATCAATTCACATAAATTTGTCAAAATCATCACATAACACCACCTTGAATTTTGAAACTAAACAAATAAGGAATCAATCAATTAAATTGAGAGTAATTTACCTCATCTCTAAAAATGGATTGGAGAGTTACAAAAGTTCCACTCAGAGTAGGTTGGTCAGGACAATACCAACCAAGTGTGAATTAGCTTAGCCTCCAATGAATATATGCAACACATGCACCAAGTCAGAGTAAGTTCTTTCATCTCTTACATGTGTTGCATTTATTCGATGGAACCTAAGCTAATTCACAATATCCCTTAATTTACTTGATTTCTCTTCTATTGAGGTAAAAAAATTGATGTGATATCTAGAGACGTTTTCTCCCTTATATAGGGATATTTTGGATCGTATTTTTACTTTTTTTTCATTGTTTTTCCTAGTTCACCCTTCTTCTTTTTTGACTAAATTTCTACTTTCCATCTTTGTTTTTTTTGACTAAATTCCTACTTTCCTCTCTTTCTTTTGACTAAATTAATACCCCCCTCTTCTTCTTTTTGACTAAATTCCTACTTCCCTCTTATCTCTTTCTCTTCTTTTTCAATCTTCATTAATTTTGTATTTTATTGACTATGGGTATTTAAAAAAATTTCAATTAAACTACTTTAACCATTATGTATTCATTCCTTAAAAAAAAAACTATTATGTATTCAATTTTTCAATTATAAACTATTATGTAAAGATCATTCTTTGGCGAGACATACATGTATTTTATATAATAAACGAATGAATGACAAAAAAAATAGTGAATGATGTTGGCGTTGTTAAAGTTATTACAACCCCTCTATATGCTTCATCCATGTTTAAAAACAAGCACAACAAAAATATTAGTTTTGGTTATTTCATTGAAAACGTATATTGTACATGACTTTTGTAGAAATAATTTAAGTATTATTATTTTACTTTTTTTGGTGGTGGTCGAGATTTGAACCACGAACCTTGCATATATTATACATTGTCCCTACCAACTGAGCTAATCTCACGAGGACAATATTATTATTTTACTAATAATGCATACGAATTTCTAAAATAAAAAAAATATTGCATTTGATTTTTTTCAAAATAATTTTATTTTTATTATTATTCTACCAATAATGTATAGAAATTTCTAAAAAATATTGTATGTGACTTTTGAAGAAATAATAATAATAATAAAAATAATAATTATCATTATTTTATCAAGAGTGTACATGAATTTCTAAAAGATATTGCAAATGACTTTTGTAAAAATAATTTAATTATTATTATTTTACTAATAAGGTCGTAATGTATCTTGACTTTGAATTTGTACTATTTTTTTCTTTTTTCCCCTCTTTCTTTTCATTTTTTTCTACTTTTCTTTCAGGGACAAATACATGCACACTAAAATGGGGCAGCTGCCCCCACTAAATTTTTGAAAGTATTCTTAATTTTTGACTAATTTATCATTTTTTAATTAAAAGTTAAGTGATGCCCCTATTAAAAAAATTTCAAATATTTTATTTGTGAAGAATTAAAGGTGCAACTACTGGAAATACAAATTAATGAATTTTTGTTTGGCCACATTATACATATATAAATACGCTATTGATAGTGTTAAAAATATAAAAAAAGAAAATAGTAAAGGAATAAAAAAATCCTCCTTAATTTCACTGTCTAGTGACGGTTTAGGGAGAGTCTTTACATTGTTTTCCTTTCTCACTAATTTAATTTTTTTGGTGGTAATATTTTTCGTTTGTGCTTTTTATAGTATACAATTTTGCCCTAAATGGATGAAATTCTAGGATCCGTCATTATTTTCTATTACTCCTTTTTGTATTAAAATATCATAGGAGACTTACGCAAAAGGACTTGAGGCTTACAAGAGAAACTTATGTGGTAGGCTGGTTCAGAGTAAGGGCGGTAGTTGGAACATCCTGATTTTTAGAATTTTTTTTTTAGATAGACGAAATAACAAAACCGTTATAAATTCACACACATAAGTTGAGGTACCGGGGTTCGAACCCCGATCATGACATCCGACCTAACAATTTCAGCATTTTTCCAGTTGAGTTAGGACTTGTGTATATTATTATTATTATTATTTATTTATGTATTTGATGTGTTTGAATTGTTGGGTTAATTGATTTTTAGTAGATATAGAGGAATTAAGGGTAGTTTAGTAATTTGTGGAGTGAAAGCTATTTTAGTAATTTAGAGGTGGAATTATTTAATGAGGTTAGTAGTAATTTTGGAGAATTAATAGAATAGAGGTAAATAGTAAAAAAGGGAGAATTAAGTGATTTGGAATGAGTAATGTTATTTTTATCACGAAGAATAAGAAAATTGCTCTTCTCCCAACAAAAAACACTCATGTCCAACTGAATGGACGAGAGTGCCATCGTGTGACTTAAGTCATGCTAAGTACTTTGAGCGTGAGTTAACTCGCACATGTTATAAGTCATCGTGACTTAACTCACGCTCCTTTGGACGGTGGCGTAACTTAACTCACGTTGCTTTGGCTGGTGGTCTGAGCACATAAAACACGTTTTTTGGATGGTGGTCAGTTATTCAAACTTGATTTTACACGTTTTTTTGACTGCATTTAGTGTAGTTAGAGCATCCACAATGGAGACACCCATTTTTGGGTTCTTAAATGGGTCACACGTGTACACATCACTCATTTATAATTTTTTAATAGTAGTACCTAATAAGCACTCAATCACTCCAACCCAGATCTCACACAAAGTTCTTAAATGGGACCACTAATCAACTATCAATAACTTTATATCATTATATTTCAATTTTTCAATATTAAAAGAGTGCGGGTCCCGCTTAAAAGTGGGGGTCTTAAGTAAGACCCCGAATCTTATAAGACCCTGAAAAAGATTATCCCTATTGGGGGTACCTAAGAGGTACCAGGTCTTAAATAGTTAAGACCCTTCCAATGGAGATGGTCTTATAACCTATGTAACCATTTCCCCTATATATATCCTTCCAACCTTCACCATTTCTCACATCATCATCTCACACTCTCTCCTCCTTTTCCTTCTACAACACCAATGTTTTTCCATCGATGGCCTTTCATAGAAAGAGGCCTCTTTGAAAATTTCAAGGATTGTATGAACGGTCAATGGAAATGGCAACGCACTGCAAAGAAGTGAGGTTTTTCTGGGTGTCATGTTTGTTTATTTGGGTGTCAGGTTAACCATCAAGGTTTCTTTCGTCTTAGACAAGAAAATACCTTACCCAGTTCCCTTCTCCCCCACCATCTGTTTCTCCTTCCCCTTCCCTTCCCCCATCACCTTGCCCCATTAGAGGTTTAGCTCTACCCCAATCCCCTCCCCCCTCCACCGATTTTGCTTTACCCCATCACCTCCATCTTCTTATGAAGTAGATGTAGTTTTACCCTGATCCCCTTCCCTAGACAAGAAACATACATTATTGTAAATGTATCGATATAATAATAAAATGAGATTTTATGTGTATCAATTTTGTTCTTTTATTTTTGTTTATATTTGTATTTATTTTATGATTTTTGCAACTAAATAATACAATGTCTTTGAAGACTAATTAAACCCAGCGTGAATTCGAATAAAGTTGCGTTTTGAATAAATTCGAATAAAGTTGCACAAGTGCACAAAATCAATTCAAAAAATACATAATTTTGTTTAGTTTTAATTTCATCTACATTAAATTACATTCTCCCTAAATATATGTGGTATCATCATGATGTTCGATTTAAATTAAATTGTTGAAAGTTTGCGGAAAATATCGGCATTGAAGTGTCTCATACTTCGGTAGAGATTTGCAGCATCCTTTGAAAATTCAAAAGAATGAAAAGAACGCAACACATGTATTCTTTCAAATGAACTATATAAGTTCTCACATCGAATCCCTTCATATAGGATGAGTAGTAATAAAAAAAAATGCATTTCAATATATTCTTTTGAACTTAATCTTACTGCACTGCCAACTGACAAGTTTCAATTGACAGAGGAGCATGATCAAGCACAAAACAACATCTTAGAGTTGAATTCCCTTACGTCATACTCATCCTATACAAAGGAATTCGATGCGAAAACATATATAGTTGATTCGGTAAAATACATGTTGTGTTATCTTCATTCTTTGACTTTTCAAAAAGGCTTGCAAATCTCTACCCTGAGTATAGGACACTTCAATGCAAAAAAAAAATCAAAATCTAAACAAACCCTAAAACTAAAAAAAATCTAATTTAAGGGGAAAAATCTAACATATAAATATAAAAGGTTAATGGTGTTTGATTATGAAAACTTACTTGTTATTGGAGTGTTGTTTGATTTGGTTGATTTGAGAGAGTTTTTGGAGATTTGAGATGAGAAATGAGGAAATGAGTTGATGTCTGACCTTTAAAAAGAAAACACAGTGTGAGTTAAATCACGTAGTGTTTAACCCATGCGTGACTTAACTCATGCTGGGGGCATTTTTAGAAGTGCAGTTGGGAGTGAGCAAAACGTGATGGGAGAAGAGCATTTTTCTAAGAATAATGACTAAGCCCAATAGGAGTAAGTGAACTAAGCCCAACTGGTGTGAATATATAAGATTAGTAGTAGTCACAAATTAGGGTTGTAAAATCATTTAGTAAGTTTACAAAATAGAGGCTAGAGAGAGAATATGGCAAGAGAGAAAGAGAAAGAAGATCTAAAGAGAGAATAAAGCACGAGAGAGAATTCTATGGATGAAAAAAAAACTCATTTATCAACACATATAGTACATACTATGTACATAACAAAATTACTTTGGGCTTTGGTGTATGGTTTATCAAATAAGAACAAAACCAATTGTACCATAAATCATAAAATCCCAAATTATTTAACTAAACCCTAAATCCTAAAATCCCAATTGAAAATTTCAGAAAACCCTAAAATAAGAAAACAATAGAATCAACTATCAAAATCCATTATGTTGGTGTAGTGACTCACAAGTTGTAGAGAGAGAACATAATTTGTGTGAGTTGTAGAAGAGGACGAATTCACACACGAATTTGTGAGACTTAAAGAAGACGAGAAGATACATGATGAGAGAGAGAAAGAGAGAGATTAGTGGAGTGTGGTGGTGCACTGTCAGTGATTCGGTGGTGGTTATTACTTGATGGATCATATGAGATTGGAATATGAGAGGAGAGAAATTAGGTTAGATTGAGAAGTTAAAGAGAAGTGTGTGATTGAATTGGGAGAGCAGTTTTTTAAACTTGGGCTGTGTTGGGCCTACGGTGCAAACAAAAATATTGAGGGTGTGCATAATGCAAAAAGAAACAGGGGTACTGGTGAAATTTTAAAAAGTTCAGAGTGTACATCCTCAACATGCACTAGATCTGCCCCCGAGAAGGAGAGGACGAAATTA
>Ga0228710_1013044_pt1 | contig 10057 bp, 6 predicted proteins | sample MedpolnodulmetaG_FD_177995 | JGI IMG/M metagenome (GOLD analysis project Ga0228710, IMG submission 177995) | Root nodule microbial communities from Medicago polymorpha collected in Santa Monica, California, United States - pink nodules | ecosystem: Host-associated > Plants > Roots > Nodule... | reverse complement strand
GCATAATTTATGCAGGGGCCGGGGTTCGAACCCTGGCCCCTGCATAAATTATGCAATGTCTCTGGCAACTGAGCTAAGCTCGCAGGGACAATTGTTGCGTTCTTTGTTCAATCAAAAAACAAATTATTTTTTTTTTAAAATCTATACCACTATATAAAGCCGATACTATCGATTTAATATATAGAAATTTTGAATTCCATCTTTATCTTTTATTTAAACTATTTTTATTTTCAAATTTTATCATTCTATATTCCAACAAACAACTGGCCTTTGTTAAAATATTTTATAAGTTGATTTCAAAAAACTTTTTAAGAATAAAAAAGTTATTCAAAAATTCGAATATAACGCAATAAATGATTCATTCATACATGACAAAAGCTTTTTTTTTCTTTCTTTTCTTTCTAATTGATAACAATCCCCTATTTCGTTTAGGTATTGCTGGAGAAAGACAATATTGTCTCTTAAAGGTCAAAGATTTATGTCTTTAAACTGACCACTAGATTTATGTCTTTAAAACTTGTAATAATTTGCTTTGGAGCATGGAAAAGTTAAAACAATCAGTGAATCCAAGATTTATGTATCAAATACATACATGTTGAAAGCATTATCATAGTTGGTGTTTCATTACTTTAACCTTTGTATGACCGCGTGCAATACAAAAGATGTCTGCATTTGGGGTCTATTAATTTTATAGTTTGTTATAGCTAATGTACGTCTAACATTTCCTCTAGTATTTTACTTGAGTGTTAAATTTGTCAAAAAAGACATGGCTTCATTGAACAAGAGCAATCTCAACCTTATATTAATCACTTTCTCTTGGTTTTATTAATTAGAATATCAAGTTGGTTGACGACGCTCGTCGTTTGAAAAAAGAGTTGTTACTTTCTAAAGTAGATTTTTTATTCTATAAACTCGTGCTACCTTAACGTTGTTATGACCAAAATAAATTTCCCTGTTTTATAGTGTAAATGGATCATGGAGGGTTCCTACAACATCACCACATGCGTTAGTGAATGATTGTCCAACATACGAGTTCTAATTTGAACAAGGTCTTTGCCAAAGTGACCCCCTTTCATCGTTTCTCTTTTTAACTGCGACGGAAGGCCTTATTGTCATGAATGCATGCTCTAGTCCGTGTTGAATTATTCTCTGGTTACACGGTGGGACAAACTGAGAATCTCTAAAGGCCTTGCTCCGACTTTTTGAAATGACGTCTGGCCTCAAAGTTAATTTTCATAAAAGCATGCTTGGTTGTGTTAATGTATAGGAATCCTGGTTGAATGAGGCTGCTTCGGTTTTGATCTGCAAAATTGGCCATGTCCCATTCTTTTACTTCAATTCTGATTGTTAGGTGTATATTCTAAAAACTTTTGTAATGTTTTTTTACTTGATTTGGCTCTCTTATGTTTGGATTTTTTGGCGGTGACAGAAATGCTAGAATTTTTCAACAACAGGGAGACTCTATTCTTCAACTTCTAGTAAAATTAAGCTTCAATCCTACTAGTGGTGCAAATCATCATAATTTTGCATTTATTACCATATGTGGTGGCTCAATCCCCTTCCTTGTTCGGGAGTTCTACTTTATTCAAAAAAATTGTGATTTTACATGGTTCGGTCGAAAAATCAAAATCAATCGAGACTTAGTCGGAATATTACGAAACTTTATAGACAACTCTATAAAAATACATATAGTGGGTCTGCAAAGTTTCGTAGCATTCCGAATAAGCATCGGTTTATTTAGATTTTTCGACGAAACGCGTAAAATCACTATTGATGCTTTGACCCAGCGGTAGTTAACTACTGTCAGTTTATTAAGCGGTAGTTAACTACCGTCGAAGATATTTGCATCATTTCGATGTGAGTTTAAGAAACTTTTGATGTGAAAAAAGCCATTTTCATAATTGACCTAAGAGTATGTTCTACTATAGAATTTATGGTCGAATCTCCTATATAACAAAAAAAAAATGAAAATCTTTCCTACTAGTTACATGAAGAAAACAAAATTGGTGGTGATGTGTCACATGCTTTTGTAGACGATATATAGGTTTTTTAGTGAGCTGTGTATGCTCTGCGCCAGCCTCCTGCTAGTTGCTATCAAAGACCCAATTAACCTTCTGTTTATTTTTTATCACATAATATATATATACGAGTTAGAATTTACGTTTTAAAATGAATAGTGAAAGAATTTACTGTTTGAACTTTATCCTTACATTCTGTAATGTAATGTCTTTCTCATCAACTGAGTAATATTCTCATGGACAACTTTATGTTATTTCACATGATGTACAATTAATATTTAATTAATAACTATAGAGAGGAGTAGTATAATATTTATTTTAGTTTTTTGACAAAAGTATAGCATAATAATTAATAGGTGCTGATTTGTTGTAAGCCTCCTCAGCTATGAAGTCGTATAGATAGGGAGAGATGCATTCATTATGTATGTTTTTAGATAATTAAATACCTATATTATTGTACGTTGTACTTTCTACAAGAGTTATGCGCTGCTTTAGTTTAATTCTTCAACTTTCAGCATTTTCATAAACCCTAAACCCTATACATTAATAAGAAATTCAGGTAAAAGTGTTTCTTGTCTCCCTCCTTACAAACAAACTTCCCTTGCTCTGGTCCATATATGAATAAATCCAGTACATACCCATTAGTGTATTTGGGTTTCAGAGAAATAAATAGGGAAGAGATAATAAATAGTGAACAGAGTGAAGGGAAATATAAGGGAATTTTGCGTAAATATTTTTATCGTTTGGGTGATAAAAATATAAAAGAGAGAAATAGTAAAACTTCGTTCCGCAAGTTTTGATAAATCAAAGGACGGGTAGAGAGAAATTAATAGAAAGATAAAAAGATAAGTATATTAAAAATGAAATTAGAAATAGTACTATGATTTCCACATTCCACAATCTCCTAACTTTTATTTTTTAAGCAAAATGAGAGTAGACGGTGAATTATCTACAAACTCTACATAGACTAAAATAAAAAGAAAATTACAATGAAACTAGGGGGATATAGACGACCAAGTGAACAAAAAACAAACAACCCTAAAAGTGTTAAAGACAACCAAAAGGGTATTACAAAGCCAACAAGCAACAGAAATGTACACCATGTTCACAATTGAAAAAAGAAAAAGAAAAAAGGAATGTGAAAGTTTACGATCATCAAAATAAGAGACGAACTTGAACCCTTGAGATCCGACGGATGAACCCAACCGCCAACACGAAAGAAGAAACACTAACTAGCGACCCACTGCTACGAAACCTCGACAACAACAAGCATTAACAATTGTCAACAACCTGAAACACAAATAAGTGTCTAGATAAAAAGTCATAGCTTTTCAAGCAAATCAGTTAGTTGCCAATCACAACCAACATATATCTCGCAACCAAATCAATGTGGTCTTGAACAAAACGAGATTAGAACCACACGATCCAAACTCAAAACTCACACCTCTCTCTCTCTCTCTCTCTCTCTCTCCCTCCCTCCCTCCCTCCCTCCCTCCCTCCCACTCTCTCTCAGACACACACACTCAAAGACACGCACAAATATAAGGATGCAGTGATGACTCTCACATTAAAAAGTTTGCGGTTTTGGCCCCTTAGTAAAAAAAATGCACGTTTGACCCCGTAACTTATAACATAATGTTGCAAACATGTTGAGAAGACACCACATGTCTAAAAACAGGGGCCAAAATTACTATTTTTTTTAAAATAAGGGGCAAAATGTGTAGTTTTTAAAAGATAGAGGATCAAATCGCAATTTTTATGTTTGGCCGCTAAAGGTGCATTAAAGCCTATAATAAACAACTTGATAAAAAATCATGCACATTGGAATGTAAAATGCGAAAACAACTTCATGTGACCCTAGGAATTAGTTCGAAACAATTTTCAACTTCTACAATCCAATCAAGATGAATGTATTATATCATATGATGGTAGCTCTATAGCTTCATTTTAAACCCTTATTCTTTGATTGAGTTGCAACTTGAAATCTGCTGAATTGATCCATTTTCCCTTTTCCATACTTGACGTCCATATAAACATCAAACACAACATCAAAAGGAAGTTGTTAAATAGTTGAAAAATGAAAAGATCTAAACATATAAACAAATGTGCCAATAAATTTGCACATACCAAGTTAGGATAAACGAGGGAAGAGACCAAAATGAGATCTTAATATACAAAGGGAATAGAAACGATAATTATGTTTTAGAGCGGTGCTATTTAGTGGGAAAGAAAAGATTGAGGCCTTTAATACAATACATGGGTAGCTGGCAAGAAATAAGGTGGAAAAATACATGGTCGTGATGTTCTCGAGAAATTATTTCTCGGGACATGTAGAATTTTCCTAAGTTTTAACATACAAAATGAATATAGACGATAACAAGACCGTAACATACAAAACAAGGAAAGAAGATAAAAGACAGAAGAGACGATTAGGATTTTGAAAGAGAAATAAACAAAATGTTTGTACATTCTCATATTTAAATATAGAATTAGACTCTGTCACGACAAGTTTAATGTTGCAGCTCGCTTCTACAGATAAAATACGACTTGACATGTAACTCCTTTGATCGTAAATAAAACTGACCAACATTTATTCATTTGGTATGGTTTAAGACACTTTTACCGTCAAAATCAGCATATACATAATGTTCGAAGATGGATTTCTAGGAATGTCCCTTGGCAAATACATAATTTGTGATTAGGTCGGATTCCAAATCATAGAGGACTTGGAAAATATCTTGGTGTCCCACTTTTGCAATAAAGAATCAACAAGCAGTCTTTAAAATTTCTCATAGACAAGGTAGACCAAAGGTTGAGTAGTTGGAAAGCCAAAACTCTATTATTTTGCAGTTAGACTTACTCTTGCCAAATTAGACATTCATGCTCTTTTGAGTTATGTCATGAAATCCGTTATGGTGCTTATGCATATTTGTCATAAAAGTTACCTTGTTCTTGGGGAAAATCTGCACAACTAAAAAATCGAGTTATTAGGGTCTACATTCGTCGCGTTCCATGAATAGAGTTTCCATGATGAAGGACGGTTGGCAAATTTGTAATAGACATAATGATATGTCAGTGAGAATAATTTGAGAAATGTACAAGTGTGGATCTTCAATCATTCATCAAATCTAACATTTGGATGTTCAAATTTCTGGCGTGATATTTTCAAAAATTGAAACCTTGTATATTAGAAACTAGGGTTAATAGATCTTTACCCTCTGTAATATAGGTCATTTCCGGTTTTTCCCCCTGTAAAACTTTTTTTTTATTTACCCCTGTAAAAAAAATTGTTTTGATTTACCCCCCTAATAGGCCAAACAAAAATGAAAATTTCTTGAAAAAAAAATAAAATTGGTTTTTGTTTGGCCTATAAGGGGGCACTACTAAAAAAACAAAAATTAGTGAGGGATATTTAGTGAGGGAAGACGTGAAATCCCTCTCGAATTCCGTCGCTAAATTTTGCGACCAAGGAATTTGTGAGGAATTTCATTTTTTCCGTCACTAATTTCCCTCACTAATTTTGCTTTTTCTAGTAGTGGGGTAAATCAAAACAAAAAAAAAACACAAGGGGTAAATAAAAAAAAGTTTACAGGGGGAAAACCGAAAATGACCTATATTACAAGGGGTAAAAACCTATTAACCCTAGAAACTACAATGTCATGTTGGAAATGGCTAAAAGAACCAGTTTTGGAAAGATAATTGGGTTACTCATGTTGATAAACTTGAAACTTAGGTAAACACACATGTTTTTATGGAGGTAGAAAATAATTAAGTACGTAATTTTGTTCATGAGAATGGTGGCCTGGACAAAATGAAGTTAAGATCAGTTCATCCATATCATATATGCAACAATATTGTAACACTTGTTGTACCAAAACCTAACTACATTGAAGACGTTGTGAAATTGAAGCTTACAGGTGATATGGAATTCATTAATGCAACTGGATATCAATTAATATCTCCTAAAGCCTCAAAACAGTTTGCATAACAAAATATTTAACATCATTTGGAGGATGAAAATACTAGAAAGAATTTAGTGTTTCTTGTAAAAGGTTGTTAAAGGAGCCATTTTAATAATTTTGAAAGGCATAAAAAACATATTGATTCTTATCCAAAATGTTCCTCATGTGACATTGAACCATAAACAGATCTGGGAAGATTTTTACTATCACGATAACAAGTTTTCTGATGATGAGTTGATTACTTGGATCGAACGAACTCAAAGTAGACAAATCAACAACAAAGTGGTATTAACTTTATTGTGACTTTTACTACGAAAATTTCACGTATTTGCGGCAGCTAAAAGTCCACGCAAAGTCATAAAAAGCAATCACAAAGGCATATTTGACGCGGACTAGTATTCCACGCAAAAAAACAAGGACGCAAATGTTTGTGAAAAACTTTATGTGCCGTAAAGGCACATGATGAAAAAATTGTTGACATTTATTTGGGCTAAAAGTCGTCGCAAATGTTCTCAGTTTTTAAAATAATTGCTTTTGAGTCAGCTTTAATCTGTCGTAAATGTCACAGTTTTTTAATAGTTAGAAAAATAAATGATTTTTCTAATAAATAAAATTTTATATACTAAAACAAAAATTTAATTAAAAATATAAATAAAAACAATTATTTTTTACTAAAAACAATTTAAAAATAAACAAATATTAAAATAAAATAATAATAATACAAAATCAAATATAAAGAGTTTTTTATTTTATTTTTTGAGTGGAGGCATAGAGAGTTAAAACTTAACAAAAAAATATATAGAAAAAATTTAATTAAAAATTAGTAGAAAGAAATATCAGAGAATGATTGTAAAGAGAGTAAAGATTGTAAAAATGAAGTTGAATGAGATCCATTTATATAGAAATGAATTGTGGACATTGTATACTTACGATGCAAAAGTCAATTTTGAAAACTTTTTCCCATTACATTTGCGGCGGCTTTTTCCGCCACAATATTTGAATTTAAATTTTATTTTCCTGTCTTACATTTGCGGTGGTTTTTTTCCGCCGCAAATGTTTTCATAAAAAACAATCTGCAAGAAATGCACAAAATCCCGCCGCAAATAATATTTTAATAAAAAAAAATTCAGCCTTTTCATTTGTGTGGGGGTTTGGCCGCAACAAATGCCATATTTCCGTTGCAAATTTAGGCTAGCTTTATGCCCGCCACAAAATTGTGTTATTCTTGTAATGTTTGGAGAGTAAAAAACAAATACATCTTTGAGAATTTCCAATACAATGATGATGATATTTGTCAAGGGATCACTTACAAGACTCAAGACTTTTATCAGATTTATCGTATGCACATTGTAGTTCAGCTTGCAACAAATTGTAATTATAGTACGAGCGAAATTGTTTTGTCCCCTCCTCATGATGACTGGGTAAAGCTAAATTGTGTTGGTGCAATGGAAAATAATGGAACCAAATATTGGTTGTGGAGGGATTATTCTCAATAGTAAAGGCATATATCGATGACAAGTTTGTCAAGTAATAAAGTATTAAGTTTATCATTTTCACTGAGATTGTTGTTTTTATTAACACGACAATTACACTCAAAGGGGAAAGTTACCTTAACACTTGTAACGTTCAAATTTATTCAAAATTCAAATGTGATATTTAAATATAAAATGCAACATGTATCCAATACTTCAAGATGTTACTCTTTGTTAATTCAATCCAAACATAGTTCATCATGTAAATAATATGTCGCAACAGAAGTAAAATCTCAACAACATAGAGTCAAATATCATATCTCAAGATAAATCATCAAAATGAACACAAAGGTTCCACCAACAACCCGATAATAACATAAAAACTCCCAAATTGTCCTAATCAGAGCATAACTAGACAAGAATCCAAAAGTAAGCAGTAAAAGGCGAGTATGCTCCAAAGCCATCCTCGAAAGACTCACGGCGACTATGCGTCCTCAACCTGCAAATCTACATCAAAAGGGTGTAGGTGTCCGACCCGCAACACGTAGAGTGAGATATATAATCAACTTAGAGGAAATACGAACGCATGTATAGATTTAGGAATAACAACATCATATAAACATATTCATCTTAAGCATACAATATTCACATTTATTCTCACTCAATTATTAATTGGCCATAACGATCTTCAAAACATCATCACAAGAATATAAGCAAGCATTCACATCATCAAATGATCACCAAGTTGAATACATAACATTCACACTTCATTGCCATCGTCAAATCACACATCTTCCACATAGATTCACATAGTCAAGTACACATCTTCCACTAAACTCACATGTATGCATTGTTCTTACTCGACTCTATATGCATGTTGCATCGTTTTGGATATCAGAGGTATGTTTTTGAATGATCCCACCGCCACTACATCCAGGGGCGGAGCTACATGTAACTGGGGGATTCAAGTGAACCCCCCGGACTTAAAAAAAATACACGTAAATTCATATGATTTTGCAAAATGAACCTCCTGGAATAATTTTTTTGCACCCTGACCCAACAGAGTCTACCACCGCACGTTCATTTCACTTGTTGTTTCCTTCTCTCTATCGTTCTCACTTCTCTATAAACTCTCTCATGTCCTCTACTACATCATTCATCCTTCCCTTCTCCCTTTCTCTCTCATCCGTCGTACCTGCTCATGTTCTCCCTCATGCACACAAATCTAATTGTGCCGACGGAATCTCTCCGCTGCACGCCGTCCTCCTCCTTCTACCACCCTCCTCCGGCCTTCATCAACCAACTCTCATGCCTCAACAAAACAACAACACATACACAAGTAATGAATCCATGGTTTTCTGATTTACGAATTTTGTAATTTTAGGGTTTTTTAGATTTGGGGATTTTGTTATATTCATCAAAATTGGGAATTTTTGTTGGTGATTACTTGTCCATTTGATCATTGTTGTTGTTGATTTTAATTTTTTTTGATTTTTCCAAACTAGATATTGTTCATTACTTGTTTATTTGCTTAAAGTTGGGAAGAAAATGAGTTTTCTAGGCTCCTAAAGATTATCTCCTCCTAAACCAAATCATGATATTCTGTTACCTGAATCCAATAATTTTCTTTAATAATTTGTGTCTTAAAGTGTCATTTATGTAAAGATGAGTAACTTTTCATATAAGAAGTGATATTTCAATAAAATTCACCTATTTCTAAAACCTGCAATGAAAGTAATAAAAGAAGAAACATTAGAAGGAATGAAAATGAAAACTACCAAAAAAAAATGAAATGAAAGAAAATATAAAAATGAAATGAAAGAAAATGTAAAGAGACTAGCTTTTCATATAAGAAGTGACATTTCAACAAAATTCACCTGTTTCTAAAACCTGCAATGAAACTAATAAAAGAAGAAATATTAGAAGGAATGAAAATGAAAACTACCAAAAAAATGAAATGAAAGAAAAATGGGAGGAGGATAATAAGTAACATGAGTTGTTACTAATTGAGGGAAAATAAAAGGTTAGTGGTGGCTAAGAATTAATTGATAGAATAGAAAATGTAGTAGAAACAAAATTGAACCAAAAGATGAAATCGAATTGGAAGAATTAGTAACATATCTATCTATTGTGGATTTATGATTATTAAAGTTTTTTTTACAAATGATTGTTAAAGTTCCACTTCTGAAACCGTAACAAACCAATGATATAGTGGGGTTTGTGGTTTTAATTGGTTATGCCAAAATTTCTTAAAGAGTTACATAATTTATTGGACTGGACTATGAAGGGATATTCAATGAAGCATTATTAAAGCATGACATTATTGTGATGGTAAAATATAGAGGGTCATATTTAGAGCTTGTTTGGCCAAGCTTTTTTGGGCTTCTCTTCTCCTTATAAGGAGAAAGTAGGGCCAAACACATTTCTAATAAAGCTATTTAGCCGAAGAAGTAGCTTTTGTTCAATGTACAAAATTGAGGGTTTGTTTGGCCAAGCTTTTTTACGGCTTATAAGCTTTTTGGAAGTCAAAGCTAACAATAAGTGCTTTAGAAGCAAAGCTAAAAGTTGTTTGGTAATTGTCATTTTTTTTAACTTCAAAGTGATT
>Ga0228710_1013041_pt1 | contig 10058 bp, 3 predicted proteins | sample MedpolnodulmetaG_FD_177995 | JGI IMG/M metagenome (GOLD analysis project Ga0228710, IMG submission 177995) | Root nodule microbial communities from Medicago polymorpha collected in Santa Monica, California, United States - pink nodules | ecosystem: Host-associated > Plants > Roots > Nodule... | reverse complement strand
TCCAATACAGGTTCAAGAGATTCATTCAATTTCAAAATATTATGAACCTTTTATGACATTTATGGAATCTCTTCCTCCAAAGGAGAAGGTGATTCTTGTGGGTCATAGTTTTGGAGGGATACCCTTATCTGTTGCTATGGAAAAATTCCCTAACAAAATTTCAGTTGCAGTTTTTATCACTGCATTGGTGCTTAGTGAAAATCTTAATTTCACAAGTTTTAATCAAGAGGTACTTTGCTTTGTCTTTTTCTCACATTTAATATACACAATATATGATGGAAACAAAAAAAAATTATCTTATAACAAACTTTCCATTGTAGATGTTAGTAACCATGGTTATCTATGTTTATAATAATTTTGAGTTTTCTGAGTTTTAATTTTAATTGTGGAAGCCTATTGTCACATTTGTTTCTAACTTGTCTCATTTTGTTTTATTGTTGCATAGAATTCTACTCGACAGGGAGAATCCCAATTATTCTTCTCAAATGGGACAAATAATCCTCCAACTGCCTCATTGTGGGGACCCAAACTCATGTCATCTAATCTATATCAATTATCTCCTCATGAGGTAATTTTTTTCATTGTTTGATTGAAATAAAGGTAAATGATTTTATATACTGAATATATAATATAGTTGATGTCGATGCATCTTCTACTTTTTGATGGTAACCAAGGGATTAACCAAGGCGGGTTAAAGAAGACCACAAATGAGGAGGTTTGGTAGTTTATCTGATTTGAGTTAAGTGATAATAAATAAGAGGTTTTTAAACCCGAACGAAATATTAGATTTTAATCTAACAACTAACTATTAATATTTGTTGTTACAAAAAACAAATAAATTGAAGGCCCATTTTGACATTTTCTCTTGACATCACTAGCATCAAATGTGTACACCAAGTTAGCTTAACATACCACGTTATATTTTTTTAGGGCATATTATATATTATATTATATTAATTTACATTGAAGCCATATATTGATGGTAACATGCGCAGGATTTGACACTTGGATTATCCTTGGTGAGGCCACATCCTATCTTTAATGACAAAAAACTATTGTTGAAAGAAACAAGAGTTACCAAGGAGAGGAATGGAAGGGTGCCTAAAGTCTTCATCATCAGCAAAGAAGACAATTTGTTGACAGAGGATTTTCAAATGTGGATGATTGAGAATACTCGTCCATATGTTGAGGTGAAAGTGATAAAGGATTCAGATCACATGGTCATGTTTTCCAAACCAAGAAAGCTCACCTCTCACATTCTAAAGATTGCTCACAAATACTAACAAGGATTTCATTTCTTTGGTGTTTTTAATCAACAACTTTAAGATTTTCATCTTTATTAGTTTGTGATTTTATTGATGTTGGGTATTGTTTTTAAAATAAATGGAGTATGGTGAAATTATTATTAATTGACACTAAGGATCATTTCAATTAAAGCTGTTTGAGGGGATTCGAACTGCATCCTTTAAATTATAAAGTTCAACTCTTACTATTGAGTCGAATTCTGACGATGTTTATACTAATTCTTTCATGTTTCTAAACAATGAATTCTCATTGGTTTTATATACTAGACAAAAAAAAAGTAAAATTATATGTAGCGGATTTATTAAGTTTGAGTTTTGAAGCATGAAACAACATAATTCATTCATATGAGTTGCGGTCTCTCTCTTTAAATATATATTGTTAACGTGAAATTTTTTCTTTCAACAAATAAACTCGAATGAATCTACGATTCATTGAAGAGTTCTAAGTTGATAGGTCCATATCCATAAATCTTAGTTTGTGACGCAAGAAACTTGTGATCGAGTATAAAACAAGAAATAAAGGATAATTTTTTTTTGATATTATTATAAATATAGGTGAGTACATACATCATTCGTTTAATGTGTTATCTAGTAGACACATTTTTCGAACGGAATTGAACTCTTTTGCATAAAGTTTAATTCTATTATTTATAAAGAAAATAAATTAACTCCTAGAACACATGAATGTCGTGTATCTTCTAACTTCCTTGGAGTATTCTTCATAGAGCTTTTATTTTCTTTTGAATCTTTGAAGTTGAAAATCCTTTAACCGATCTTTCTAAAGAACTTCTTTCATACACTTCAAATCCAACAATTCTGAGAAGTTAGGGAATATGGACATTGAATGACTTTAAGAACGTCTGTCTTCGAATTTCTCCAAGTTAGTCTTCGAAATAATAGCTTTAGAACTTTGGTATTTGAAGCAGAACTGTTTTTTTCAAATGTCCCTTTCGAAGAAGATGATGAAATTCCCTCAATATCAAAAATATTATATTCCTCTAGGCACATCCATTCATAAAATGAAATAAATTGGCTCGAAAATATCTAATGAAAATTTGCATGTACATCACTATTTGGAGTGCCACAATAACAGTTTGCATAGCTTTTGTCAAAAAAAAAAAAAACAGTATGCAAAGCTAACCAATTTGTTGTTAGGACTTAAACTTATATATGAAGTCCAATTCAAAAGAATAGTCTATTGTATAAAAGAATGTCATGCCTTAATATCACTCACATTCAACATTCTCATTTACTTAATATGAGACTCCTAACATTTGTATAACTAATTTACATATATATTATTTAATGAACTAAATAATTTAGTTGAAATGCAAATATAAAGTTAATATTTGTAACATATACTTTTAAAATTAATTGGATTACGGATTTTTTCTTTATACTCCTAACCTAGGCACAGTGAATGAATCGGAAATTATTTTCAATCGTGTTTGTCATGACACAACAACTCTCTTCTATCTTTTTCCTAACTATCTGAAATCCAATTTTCTTTTAATATTTCCTACGCAATGTCTTAAAGTTTTTATTTTTTGATTGTTTTAGAGAATAAGGGATTGGATATTGTAAATCAATTGATAGAGGATCTTTTAAATTCATATTGCACATAAGGAAAAAAAAAAGTCATTCATGCTGAATGAGGACCGGAAAAACTCAACATAGGGAGGAGGAGTTGAGGAACCACCGGACGTGAACATAGTCATAAGAGTTTTTTTTTGACATTGTTTCTAACTTTTATATGAAATAAATTTCATCTAAACAATACATATAACTCAAGATATTGTCACCAGAAGTGGTTAAATAATTAAATTGAATTCTGCTATGTCAAAGTGAACATCCACTTGTTTAGTTCAGCTCATTTGTTTTATGAATCAAATTCAACAAAATATTGAATTAAATTTAAAACCATTTTTAAATTAGTTCGATTCATTGCGAGTCATAATCAAAAACATCAATCTAAAATGGAAACATCCAATGAGTCACGTCAGGTGCCAACAGTGCACTTGCGCACAATGGGCCCCCATAGACCACGGTAGATCTTGTCTTCTTTATTTCATTCGTTTTTGGGAGAAAGTCTTGTGTATTCACAAGCATTTAGGCACAAAATTTAGGCGCACACACATAAATCAAAAAAATTAAAAGATAAATAAAATAGTCACATCCATCAATATCACTTTAATCATTTTCATTTTCATTATTTTAGCTTCATGGATGTGTGCCTAAATGTGAGGTGTTGGTCTTGTGACCAAGTAAGAGTTTATCTGTTTTTGGATTCCATTTATTAAACTTTTTGATACAATGCCTTGTGTCTAGTAATACGGTCTATTTGTGTATAAATTCAGTTGACAGTTGACACTGATTGTTTACAGTGGTCTCGACATTGTTGATTGCTTGTAGAAATGTTTTTGATTGTGATTGTTGATTGGGCTACTTTAGCTTCAATTTTGATTTTATGGACGTTCAACTTCAAAGTTTGATCTAATGGTAAAAGGTTCTAGATTTGAATCTCACTAATAATTGCCTGCGATTTTGAATTATAATGATTTGGTAAGGCTACTTGTTTTGATACCTGGCATACCTGACCACAAATTGTTGTTAAATCTAATCTATAGAATTGAACTGGTGGAGTATATTAGAATTTCATATTGATTAAGTATATATAGTCAAAATATTCCATGTTGTCCTCGTGAGCTTATGTTCGGGGTTTAAACTCCAACTATCACAAAAAAAAAAATACAAATTTAAGTAAAATATTTCCTCTGTCATTCATAATTATGAGCTCATTTTCACATAAAAAAGTCGTCTCAAAATATAACATTTTTTTTAATTATTAGATATATTTTTTATTAATTTTTTTTTGTTGAAGAAGTTAAATTATCCCACCTAAATTGACACGGAGAAAATTAAACCTGAGATATTTATTATTAATTTTTAAATATACTCCTTATAAATACTATTAATTTGTTGGAAAATAATATTGATTATTTTTGAAGGAAATCGTAATTTATTTGACACATCAAAAAATTAAAAGTTGGACATATTTATACATAAAGAACAATTTAATAATATTTATACATAAATTATATACTTGACTGATACGGTGATACCATCTATTTTCTTAATACATATGAAAGTATATACTTGACTGATACCATCTATTTTCTTAATACATATGAAAGTATCAAAGATGCTTACAAATCGGGACATAATCAAAAGTCTATTATAAATCTTTTATCAAGTCTTCCATGGATATTAGGTAGGCACATATTTTTTTTTGGGTGGTAAGCATAATTCTAGTATAGTACCATTGACTTTTAATTAAGGATATATTCCCACTTGCAATAAATAAAACCGTAGATTAATAAGATTTTATTCATACTAGTTTTTTTGGGTTACTAAAAAATCAAAATAAAAAAGAAAGAACGTGAAAAGACTATTACAAAGGGCACACCATGTGCATCATTTAATAGATTAGGATCGGATTAAGAGTTTCCAAACGGTTGTTTGACAACCTGAAACCGAAACTTAGGATAGATTGCTAATATGATTTGGCATCTTACGAGAAAGATTTTCTCAAAAAAATAATGTTGCGAGAGATCCAAATATTCCACATTATTAATGAGAACGAGCAAGTTGTTGTTAGATGAAACCCGATGTCACCAAATACTTCTAGTGGGGGAGAGGCTTGTGACAAATTTGCCATAAAAAGAATTTATTCATCTATAACTTGTTGAGCTCAATATATTTTAATACCCCAACCTAAAACTTATTGACTTGACTACACCAGATCACAAAATATACTAAATGAATTTGATTTTTTTCTTTCTAATTTTTTCCTTTGAAAGGTATTATCTCAAATTTATTGTAGTTAATTTCCATATTTAAAGTTTGGTTAAAATGAGTTTCAAGGGGTTTAAACATCAATTGTATTATTTAGACACACGAATTTCAACATTATATTTTGACACCATATATTATTATGTGTAGGCATCGGTCTCAATAGAGAAAAACAAGTACCCAAAGAGAGAATAAATAATTTAAAACTCGAAACTAATTTTTATTTTAGCAGCAAAAGAATATCTATATTAATAAGTTGGAAATAAACTCGAAACTAATATAAATATACGATGTTTCTATTTAGATCTTTATCAAACAAACGTTTCTCTTTAAACAATACGACAAACCATTGATGGAAATGCCACTGTAAGTTCGATAACTTAGTATAAATAATTAATTTTGACTTCATCCCTTTCATTTTTATTAATTTGTTTCACTTGAAAAATTTACAGAACCAAAACTTTGAAAATATTGTTTAGAGTTTTGGCGGCTGGATATTACTTAGTTGGGGCGGTTGTAGATTGGTGATAGGGATGGGTTCAGTGCGGTGGAGGGAGATAGCTGGGATTCGGGACGGTGTTGGTTCCATAGAGGATAGTTGGTTTTTCAATAATTAGTGTCTTAATGTCGATAACAGTGCTACTACTTTATTTTGGTTGGATATGTGGGTTGGAGTTGTCCCTCTCTGTGTTAGGTTACGTCGGTTATTTGATTTATCAGGAAATCAATTATCGACAATAGCTCAAATTTTTTCTTTGGGGTGGGGGTAAGGGAGGGGAGGCTTGGAAGTGGAGAAGAAGATTATGGGCATGGGAGGAGGAGCTGGTAGAGGAGTGTCAAACTTTATTATTAACTGTTACACTGCAGGTTGATAGTCCAGATGTGTGGTCTTGGTTTCCTGATCTAACAAGGGGGGGTATTCTATTAGTGGGGATATCACATTCCTACCAACATAATTCCTACCCATGACGTCGTTTCCTCAAATCTCTTTTGGTGTCAGGATGTCCTGTTGAAGGTGTCTGTGTTTGCTTGGTGGCTTTTTCGGAATAGATTACCTACTAAGGTGAATTTATTCCGGAGAGGAATTATATCACATGAGTCTTAGTTGTGTGTCGGTGGTTGTGGATTGATAGAAACATAGAATCTTTTTTGTTGGATTGCAGTTTTTTGGTACAATTTGGCAACTTCTACGAAATTGGCTAGGAGTTCATTCACTGGATCCGTTTATTATTACATATCATTTTTTTTTACAGTTAGCCTCTCTTTAGGTTATACAAAACCAAGGACCTCTTTCATGTCTTTGATCTAGTTTGCTAGTTCTTGGGTGGTTTGGAAGGAAATAAATTACATGATTTTTCCTGGCAAAGAAACTTCTCCTCTTCAGCTATTGGAGAATATTTAGCTTCTCTCTTTTTGGTGGTTTAAAGCTAAATTTGCAGTTTTTCCGTATCCGTTTCATAATTGGTGCAAAAACCCTTTTGTATGTTTGTGAATTGGCTAATGTTATTACATTATTGTTGAACATTTCATGTATCTTTTGACTTTTTTCTCAGGCACATCTTATGCTGGGAAAGACAATCTGCTGGAAGTAATATATATCATATTTTCCTCTTACAAAAAAATTTCGATATATGTGTGAATGAGAAAGTAAGAAAAATATTTTAATTAACTTCTAATATATAGAATATTAAGAGTTTCACTTTTGAAGCAAGTTGGATCCCTGAAGTTGACTATGGTCATAAAAAGCCTCATGAGTAGGGGTGGGAATAGGCTAGGCTGGGCTAGACTTTGCAAAGCCTGAACCTGGCCTGCCAATTTTTTTTAAGGCCTAAGCTTGGCCTGCGGCCTGTCATAGGCTTACTTTTTAGGTCTGAGTCTGACCTTCTGAAAGCCTGATACGGTCTGCTAGCCTGTTTAAAAGCCTATTTCATATGAACATCTTTAAATAAGAAAGTAATATAAGTTTAAATAAACTAGAGAACCAATATATCAATTAGATTAAACTCACTTTTGATAATTAGCACGAGTTTTTAGGGAATTTGACTATATATTGTATCATATAACAATTCTAGTTTGTAATAATACGTTTAAATATGCAAAAAATTAATGTATGCTAATAAGCATAAATTTCTGAAAAAGTTATCAAATTTTTATTTTAATTCAAAGTACAAAATATAATATAATAATAAGAAATAATATTCATATTTACTTAAATAGGCCGGCCTAATAGTCCTAAGAGGTTTTTTGAATGGCCTATGGCCTGGCTTTTTAAGCTAAATAGGTTTCTAAGAAAGCCTATGCCTTCTCTATTTAAGAAAAAAGTTTGGTCTGGTCTGGCCTGTCGTAGGCTAGGCCGTAGGCCCCTATAGGCCGGCCTAACCTATTCCCATCCCTACTCATGAGTTATAGAAGAGTTGACTTCGTAAACAAGATTATTGTTAGAATTTTCGATTCTTTGGATTTATATTATTTTTTTAAGTACATTTTACGCTTTTTAATTGACAAACTTTCAATGCTTCTTGTTAATACCTCATGAGAATGGAGATAAATGTTATATAATGGTTTATTAAACTTATGCTATTGGACGTTTAATATTTTCAAGTCAGTAGTCTAATCCTTTTATGTTTTACTATATTCTCTCTTTGCAACACTTCTTTTTATAATTTATACCATTCACATTATTGAAACCATACATCCTCTTTGTTCTTCTCCTATTTGCAATTTATCTATCTATATATTGTTAAAAATTAGAACCCATGTACTAGAGCGCACACATAAATATTTCATAATACTATCCTTTTTTTTTATTGAGGCAATTGCACAAGTGTATCAAAAATATAAATAATAGATAAACATAAATAAGTTCTAGATAACTTCTTCAACATGTCTCAAATATTCAAAAGGTTAGAATAATTATATTTGGTCAAAGACCAATCACATATATAAAGGTCTACCTACCAGCTCATCCTAATCATAGAGGTATAATATATTATCAATATGTTTAAACGGGGAAGACACGTAGTGTTGATTCTTCTCTTCTTTATTCTTTCATTTTTCATTGGTGTTAACGGGAAGCACTTTGTGCTTGTTCATGGAGCTGGCCATGGTGCATGGTGTTGGTATAAGGTTGCAACTATGCTGATACTAGCTGGTCATAATGTTACAACTATTGACATGGCTGGTTGTGGTATCAGTCCAATACAGGTTCAAGAGATTCATTCAATTTCAAAATATTATGAACCTTTGATGTCATTTATGGAATCTCTTCCTCCAAAGGAAAAGGTGATTCTTGTTGGTCACAGTTATGGAGGGATACCGTTATCTGTTGCTATGGAAAAGTTCTCTAAGAAAATTTCTCTTGCAGTTTTTGTCACTGCATACGTGATAAGTGAAACCCTTAATTTCACAAGTGTAACTCAAGAGGTACTTTGCTGTATTTTTCTCATATTTAGGGTTTAGGGTTTAGGACTCAAAATATGTGATGGATTAATAAGGCTACCCTCTTTTTCTTGAATAATTGTTAAAATATTATCTAATACCTTTTATTAGAAATTAAAATCCAAAATTAAAATTATTAGGGCTTTTCATCTTATTTAACATCTTCATCAACTCAGAAATTAAAAAAGAATAAACTCGGAAGCCTCTGAAGAAACCTAAAATACTTTAATGGATTTTAATTTAGAATTTTTTGAGTTTTAATTTAAATTGTGGAAGCTTATTGTCACATTTTGTTTTTAATTTGTCTCATTTTTTTTAATTGCCTCATAGAATGAGAGAAGAACTCAACAGAATCCACCACAGTTATTGTTCTTTAATGGACCAAACAGTCCTCCAACTGCCTTGTTGTTTGGATCCAAACTCTTGGCATCTAATCTGTATCAATTATCGCCTAATGAGGTAAATTTTTTTATTGTTGATTGCAAATTTGAAATAAAGGCAAATAATTTTACTTTAATTGAATAATTTGACTGCAACTAATATTTATTTTAGTATTATATTTCCACTTGGGTTGGTCTAGTGGTATTGGCTTGGGACCTCGGAGTATGCTCCTTCTCGAGGTCTTAGGTTCGATTCTCTTTAGTGCCAATTTAGGTGGGCTAATTTAGCTTCTTCAATTTTTTTTTTAGTATTATATAATAATACGTAACTAATTAGACGGAAAATGTCTATAATTTTATTGTTGTTAATTTTTAAAGGGTTATTTCAAAGTTGGTTTTAAACCTTTACACTTGTTGAGGTACCCTTGACTTCAATTAAAAATAAATTGTTTAAGAGTGTGTGAATTTGAATCTTGCTTTAGATTAAATATTAGTTAGATTTTATTTACGTCCAAATTTCAAATTATTAAGAGGACTTTCCGTATAAACTTTATTTGCAAAATATTCAACTTCTCTTTTGAATGATCTCCCATTATGATATTTTCTCTTGATATCACTAGCACCAAGTGTATACACCAAGTTACAAACATTAACATATATTTTATTAATTTACATTGAAGTTATATATAGATTGTAACATGCACAGGATTTGACACTTGGGTCATCATTGGTGAGGCCGCATCCTATCTTTAATGACAAAAAACTAGTGTTAAAAGAAACAAGAGTTACCAAGCAGAGGAATGGAAGGGTACCAAAAGTCTTCATTATCAGCAAAGGAGACAAGATCATTAGAGAGGACATGCAGTTATGGATAATTGAGAGAACTGGTCCATATGTTGAGGTGAAAGTGATAAAGGATTCAGATCACATGGTCATGTTCTCCAAACCTAAAAAGCTCACATCTCACATACTAAAGATTGCTCACAAATACTAATTATACTTTCATTGGTTTTTTTTATCAACAGTTTTAAGACCTTCATTTTTATTAGTTTGTGATTTGTAGATGTTGTGTATTGTTTTTTTT
>Ga0228710_1013038_pt1 | contig 10060 bp, 5 predicted proteins | sample MedpolnodulmetaG_FD_177995 | JGI IMG/M metagenome (GOLD analysis project Ga0228710, IMG submission 177995) | Root nodule microbial communities from Medicago polymorpha collected in Santa Monica, California, United States - pink nodules | ecosystem: Host-associated > Plants > Roots > Nodule... | reverse complement strand
CCTGCACACTTGAACAAATTGTTTAGCATATCCAATTGATTATTTTTAATACCTTGTTATTGTCAAAACTCAATAGGTGACTTGTGAAACACCCTTGTTCCAACATAGCGCTCACTGTAGAGGGCGTAAAATGACGCCCTTCATCCTCCTTCCTCCAGTCTTTCGCAAGACTGTTCAACAGCCCATCCACTTCACCACCGCCAATGGCATTGTCAAAGTCATCTGGTATAGCAGACCTATCGTCCACATGAGATTCGTCTTCATCAAACAAGCAAGCATCCTCTCCTACCGCGAATCCCCATTCTTCAATAATCTTGAACTCGAAAAGCACACCATCCACCAAAATATTGGCCTCGGATTTAATAATTTCCAGAGAACTAGTTGCCACCAGAACCCGTGCATAATCGAATCGATCTCGGTCTACAGTAATATCATCAACTTTCAACAGACGACCACAGTCAAAGACACATAATTTGAAGAACTCATAATTCCAAGCGTGTAATGGCACTCCATAAATCCTTACCCAAGCTCCTCTTTCATGCACCAGAGTATCCTTGTTCCACGTCACGGGTTGCGAAAAGAAATTATTAAAAAAATCACGTGCCTCGGACAACGTGGTTCTGACGTCTACGCCATCTAAGGACCGTAAAAAAACCTTATCAACTCCCATCGGAATAATAACCAAATTACTAAAGCCCGCGTCAAAAATCCTACGCTGTAGTACAGGAATCGCGTCACCATTCAGTACAGACACCACCACTCCCTTAGCCGCCCAAGACATGTCGCTAACTAAAGATGTGTACTTTGGAATAAAAACATGTTTACACTTCTTCACCTCATATAGACTCGTCCTACCCTCACGCACATACTCCTCTTTCCCCTCCTTCGGGTTGTTTCCATCTGCCGCCTTTCCACGGCCAACAGCCTCTGCGCCCACGCCGCTCTCTTATCCTTTAAAATGATCTCTCACCACGTTTATACCGCTCCCCACCTTGAAGTTATCTCCCTCGACCTTCGCCCCTTCGTCATTTTTCTTATTACCAAACATATCAAAGCTCGCTACCTTGGCCACGACCCGCCAATCCCCAAACCACACATTGTTTAATGCCTTCAGCAGCTTGTCGACATTCAACACTTTAGCATACCGTACAAAGCCGAACACACCCCCATTCACATTCCGTTTCTTCGCCAAGTATACATCCTCCATTATACCACACACCTCGAAACCTCGACGTAAGGCAATATATGAAATGTTTTCTGGCACATTTGTGAAATAAAAGGACACGAAGGATTGCTTACCTGTACCCGTATTGTCGAAAGCCAAAGAATCCCGTTGCCATTGGTTTTGCTGGTGCACGCGTCTGTTAACCTCTGCTTCCTCCCCTACCTTGCGTGCTTCCGGCTGTGGATATGCCTCCCTGAAACGAGAGCGCCCACGACCTGCTTCTGTTCGCGCGCGCCGCTGCTCCTGCTCCTCCCTGAAGAACGGTTCCGTACGGTGCCCATCAGGCTCAGCCTGCAAGCGCCCACGACCTGCTTCTGTCCGCGCGCGCCGCTACTCCTGCTTCTCCCTGTAGAACGATTTCGAACAGTACCCGTCAGGCTCCTCGCTCAAACGTTGTGTCATCCGCCTCACGTGGCAGCCAGAACGTGAGTATTGCAGGGTTGTCTTTCTGTCATAGGTCTGAACTGGTGGTTCAAATTCTGTCAAATTCTCCACGTCGCTATATCGCAATTCAGAACCGCGTTGAACATTAACCCTAGACCGCCGCCGCTGGTGGTCCTCCCATCCTCTTCCACGCCTCTGAACCGCCTGAAACCTGTCCTGTTGTCCAACCGCCTATTCGAGCACTTTCCTCCGTCGCGGTCTCGCAACTGTCCATTCTCCCCTATCCCCCCCATATGGTGGCACCCTGCTTGGAACCCGCTCCCCCCCAACGTACCTCACATCCGGTGAAGAAGAAAACCGGCGCGATCGCCCACGGTGGACCAGGTGGGAATCGCGGTTCTCTCGACCACTCCCTCTCTCGGCTCTTACTTGTTTCGAATTTAAAGGACCACACGAGTTTGCTGCTTAGAGCTTTTCCATTTATTTATTTATTTTAGGTACTATGCTTATAGGTACTAGCGGAACGACCGACACTCTTTCCGCTCTTTTTATTGCACTAACGTTTAAAAATTATGAACGATATTTTTTTTATGACATTTTAATTTTGATTAAAACTAAAAATATAAATGTTTGTTACTTTCAAGTTATAATAAACCAAACTTACCATGATTATCTATTTCAATGACACCAACAATATAACAAAAAAAATATAATCCAAATTCTTTTTTTTTACACACCAACAACAATCTTATTATAGAAAAGATTGTTTGAGGGTATAATTGGGATAATGAAAAGTAAGTATAAATGTATGGAAAAAAAACTTATGTACAATTCCTTAGGTGCTTTTCGTATGGTTCTTAACTAAATTCACCATGATTTCCTTAAATCCCATAATTCTCTCAAAGTTTGCTATCTCTAAAAAAAAGTTGTATTTTTAGTACATAGATAAATTTCAATTTTAAAAAAAACAATATAACAAAAAATATAATCTAAATTCTTTTTTTATTGACACCAACAACAATCTTTTTCATAAAAAAAAGTTGTTTAAGGGTATAATAGGAATAATGAAAAAGTAAGTATAAATATACTCATCTAGTTTGTTACATTTTTTAAATGATAAAGGAAAAAAATCAGGCATATATATATTCATGTTATATTTTTGGTTAAATTACATCATGGGTCCTTTAAGTTTGAGGTTTGTAACAGATTGGTCCTTTAAGTTATTTTTGTCACACGTAAGTCTTTTAAGTTTGAGGTTTGTAACAGATTGATCCTTTAAGTTATTTTGGTCACACATAAGTTCTTTAAGTTTGTAAACATTTTCAATTTAGTCCTTTTGTTAACCAAAATGATGATGTACCAAAGACTAAATTGAAAACGTTTACAAACTTAAAGGATTTATGTGTTACCAAAATAATGTAAATGACAAATCTGTTACAAATCTCAAACTTAAAGGACTAATTTGTTACAAACCTCAAACTTAAAGGACCTTTGGTGTAATTTAACCATATTTTTTTTTTAATATTTAGATTATTCTTATCTATTTGTTACACGTGTTATTTGTATTGAAAATTAGGGGCATTTTTAGAAATAGGAAAAGCCAGCTCAAAAGAGATGAAAGAGGTAATTCTCTTTATATATAGTATAGATGTTATTTTGTTGGTGTCAACCAAAAAGATAAAAACTTATATTATACTTATTAGTTATGTACATCATTGAAAAGATAAGTATAATTTATTACAATGTGAAGTGTAAATTTTTTATCATCTATATATGTGATTTTAATCAAAATCAAAATAATTTTAATCAAATTTTCATAAAAACTATTGTTCGTAGTTTATACGCATTAACGCAATAAGAACATTAGACAGTATGGCACAAAGTGTCGGTCTAAATGCTAATATAAAGAAAATACATGGATTTGGGTTGGATTTTTCCACTTTCAATTTTGCCCTTCATTAAAAGTATTTTATTTACTAGTTTATACCTTTTATAATATTATTTCAATTACTGATTATAAAATAGTTAAATTCCATTAAAATATAAACAATTTTTTTATAAGGCAATAGTACGATGACATAAAAAAGTTGTATAAGATATTTCAACGGAGTTGGAATGTCTTGCAGATTACAGTCTTTGCCAAGTGCTCATATATATTATTAAAACCTAACCCAGTAAATCCACACCAAGTGCCTGTCAACCCAATTGGATGAAAGGAAAAAATAAAAACAACACCAATGAATGTCTAACGTGCGGTGTATGGACCAACTGTCAACATAGAACGAATCCAAGAACCAACAACTCTTTGCAACAGCAACAAGCATAACGTCTCTTTCGAGGCAAACAGTCCAACATGGACATCAAGCAGGTAGACAAGTGAGGATTTTGAAACCTTCCCCAAGTTATATAGTGCCAAAATTCGTGAAGGTGGAAGATTTGACCGCCAACATGGATACAAAATCCGACGCCTACAACCCACTGTTATGCGACAGTAAGCGACCATTTTTAGCCAAATCCAATATAAATCAATTCAAAACCAATTGAAGGCCAGATTGAGGGATGATCAATCAACGTGTCTGAGCACCACGAGCACTGCCAAAACTATCCAAACAACATTCATTCTGTTTAATCAATTCTACATTATTGTATCCAAACATAAATCAATACTCTCAAAATCAATTATGTTAGAATCAATTCTATCAGAATCAATTCTTTTAGAATCAATTCTATCCAAAATATCTGATACAAATACGTGTGCACCATATAGAGTATTCGACGTCCCTAGTTTCTACCCAAATCAAAACGTAATGAGAAGATAAAGTGAAATTAAATTGGTTCCGTAACGAGGATGAGCTGTAACTCATCACCCTCACACACACACGTTAGCTATATTAATACACTTATCATGCGTGTGCGTGCGTCTCACCATATTATAAAACCTCACCATATTACCCAAAAAACCCTTCCTTCACTCATTCTCCCGCCATCACTAGCAGTAATCAACAATGGAACTGCCAGTGATAGATCTATCTTCATACCTCTCCGCCGTTTCTAACGACCGTGATCCACGCCTTCAATCTCTCTGCGCCGATGTTAGCCGCACCTTAAGCGAAACCGGAGCACTTCTTGTAAAAGATCCACGATGCACCGTCGAAGACAACGATCGTTTCATTGATATGATGGAAAAGTACTTCTCAGCTCCACATGAGTTCAAAATTCGACAAGAAAGACCTCACTTGCATTATCAGGTTCATTAATCGTTTCCCTCATTTTCTACTTAATGTTGAAATTAGAGTTTAATTAGTGTATAATGTATATCAAATTTAGGTGTATATGAATTGGGTCTTTGAAATTAGTATGATATGATGAGAATGAATGACGATGTTGATGAATTGTTGTTCTTGTTATAGGTTGGGGTTACGCCGGAGAGAGTGGAAGTGCCGAGAAGTTTGGTGGATGAAGAAATGCAAGAGAAAGTGAAAGAAATGCCTGAAGAATATCGACCTCATACTCCTGTTGGTGCTGATCTTAAATGGAGATATTTTTGGAGGATTGGTGATCGTCCCTCTAATACTAAATTTCAGGTGTTCTTCTATTGTTCTTAGTTTCTCCCTTTTTGTAATCTGTGTGTTTGCTTAATGAAAATCCGATTAAAATTCACTATTTTGCGATATCATCTCACTTTTGTAATTGCATTTCAAAATTATGGTATAACATAGAGAAATAGAGTGATTCCATTTAATGTCACTTAAAAAGTAATTTACATTATCTGTGTATGCTAGTTAAACTCATCTTGTAAGTATAGTTTTAATGAAAAGAAAAAATGGTTTGTAAGTAATTTCTGCATACCATACAAAATCCAACAAAAACGATAAAAAAATCAATCAAATAATTGAAAACAATGAGGGTGTTCAAGAGAGGGTTAAAGGCACTAATACAGGAATTTTAGGATTCCCAAATGCAGGGAATTTAAATCCGAAACAGAGATTTTTGCTAGCATTACTATTTTTTGCTAATAATATGTATTCTTCCTAATGTTCTGTTAATAGTATGTTTTGGTTATTGCTATTGTTATTTTGCAGGAACTCAATGCAGAGCCGGTAATTCCTGAAGGTTTTCCGGAATGGAAAGAAACTATGGATTCCTGGGGATACAAAATGATAGCAGCAATTAAAGTAAGTCATATAATTGATTGTTATTTTATAATTTTATTTGAAATGCTTGTTATCTGATTGTGCATATTTCTTACATAGGTGGTTGCCGAAATGGCAGCTATTGGGTTTGGTCTTCCAAAGGACGCATTCACATCTCTTATGAAGCTGGTGAGTGAGCACATCAATTAGTTGATTAAAACATATTTACATCTCTTCGTTGATTAACTATCTTATGAATGATCACTTTAAGATATATTAAAGCAAAAGATTTTGGACATCATTCATAGTAAAGCATATGCATTTACTTTTACCCTTTTTTCAACATGGAAGCAAAGGTTCCCCAGTTTTTGTGGCAGTTACTTTGATTTTATTCTTAATTGTATGATAGTTCCACTGTTTAACATTATATTTGTATCCAACAAGATTGAGACTCGTGCATTTTTATGACCAGAATAGTTTACTTGTTAGAATAGATATACTGCAGAAATCTCCGCAGTAAAGGAAAGCACAAGTTCTTTAATCACTTTTCCAACTCTTGGCCAGTTCAAAATTAACAAGTCTCTGTCTCTCATTTACTTTCTTTTCGTCTTCCACTTGTTTAAAAAATGTTGGTCTTTCCTATACTCCCCAAGTTGGGACCCTCGAGCATTGGGTGCCACTTTTCTTACTTCAATAACAGAGAGTACTTTACTTTGATGCTAAACTTATTTTGTCAATAGAATAATCATCAAATGGGCTATACCCTATTCTTTACTTTTACATTTATTTATGCTTGTCCATGGGGAACAATTTTACTTTAAGAAGCTCCCTTTTGCCAATTTTTATTTGGTGTTAATATTCTCTACTTGTCACATGTGCTGCATTTCACAACTCTAAAAATTGAACGACAGCTTGATCTTATTCATACTTTCACAGCCCTTGATATTTTTACCTATGTTTTCTACTGATTGTATGGTGCATTATTTTGTGTACTAGGGCCCGCATCTGCTAGCTCCAACAGGGAGTGACCTTGAAAAATATGGTCAAGTAGGAACTGTTTTTGCAGGATATCACTATGATCTTAACTTTCTAACAATTCATGGTAGAAGTAGATTTCCTGGATTGAACATCTGGCTAAGAAACGGACAAAAAGTTGAGGTGAAGGTTCCAGTAGGTTGTCTTCTTATTCAGACAGGAAAGCAGGTAATTTGAAATAACCTATAATTGAAGATATTGTATCTAAAGCTTTTTAAAGCTTTCATTGCAGTTTGAAACATATATATATATACCAGATTCCTTGTCTTCTTATCTTCCATCTGTCTGATCAAAATGACATTTACCGGTTTTCTACTTGTGTTCAATTTTTTGCTGAACTTTTTAGCAGTGTTACTTGTCTCAAATAACTGGCATTTCAATTTTTAACTAGCATTATATCTTTTAGCTTATAATTTTTATCCACCACAGGCTTTGATTTCAATATTTTGACATCAAGTCTACATATTTTGACAGCTCTCTAGGATAAATACGATTTACTCTCATTATCACCAACTTTTTTTGTGTGTTTTCTTTTTGTTTTAAAATGCAGATAGAGTGGTTAACGGGAGGGGACTGCATAGCTGGCATGCACGAAGTAGTTGCCACAAACAGGACCATTGATGCAATCAATGCAGCTAAAGAGCAAAAAAGAAGCTTATGGAGAGTCTCGTCGACGGTGAGTGCTCACAAAAAGCTGGTCGTTTACTGTACTAGGAAAAAATAGCTCCATAAAACTGACCTTTTAGTTCCGTTGATGGTTATACTAATTGCTAACTTTTATCTATCACATGTAGTTATTTGCGCACATAGCATCAGATGCGGTTTTGAAGCCCTTGGGACGTTTTGCCGAATCGCCACTGGCAAGCAAATACCCTCCAATGTGTGCAGGAGAATATGTTGAACAAGAGCTTTCTGTAATCAATCTCAAGGGAAAGAAATGAGAACTTTCATGGTTGACAAATGTAATAAAAAGTTGATACATTCTAATTTCATCGGATTAGACGGCTTTTCTAGCTATTGGGGTCAAAATTAAAAACCATTGGGGCAAGAAACTAAAAATTGTGGTTTCATGTTTGTTCCAAGAAAAGGAAGCAATATAAGCTTCCACCTGAACTCCAATTTATGTCAAATGTCAATACATATCAAATTTCTGCATGTTACAGCATTTTAACTCCCAACACATTTACAGTTTTACCTGCGTTTCTTTTCCTTGCCAAGTTACTTCCAAACATTGAACTGATCCTCTGTATCGATTTTGGGAGCTTCTTCGGACGCAAGCTACTATGCATTTCCTTATTTAATTAAGAACATACCATTTGCAAATGAGATAAATTACATGATTGATTTTTCCACTGTACTTGTCCAGCACCAATTGCATTGATGTGATTTCCAATGCAAATTTTACTGTAATTTGAAAAGAAAGTGGTGATTACCCAAATGGTGCATCTCATTTAAGTTAAATAAATCATCTCTAACTGCATAGTACATTCTTGTGCTACCCTGTTTTTTTGAAAAATTGTTATCCTTCCATATTTTCCATTGATTCCTCATGGGATAAGAAACATGTTTATTCAGATGCGCAAGGATTGCTAAATTTTGTAGAAGAGCTAATAATGGCTTTTGTGCGGATCTTTATTCCCCTCATAAGAATATGAACCATCTCTAGTGTGAAAATTGTAGAAGATGGTTGAATGGTGAAGAATGTTCATCAAGGGAAACGAGAAAAGAGAGAAAAATGATATACTGACTGATATGCCTCTTTTTATTTTTCTCACATATATCTACAAATAAATAGATTTACCCTTTTATATAGCACAAGGGTAAATAGGAAAAACCGGTAAAAACTAACTAAAAGCATACAAACTGAATAAGCTATCTAATCTAATAATTATAATATCAATAACCAAATAATTATCTAACTTTTGTCCAAAAAAATAATAATTATCTAACATCTGGTGCAAATAATTGATGCACAAGATGTCTAAGTATTTTAAATTGCTATGACATAAATCTATACAAAATAAATCTTGTTTGGGTTGGATTTATCCTTCTTTTTTCTCGTACGTTCCTCTTCTAATAGAAATAATCATATTCAAAGTATTGTCGAGTAATAAAGTGACTAAACGTAATTATGTCTTTTATCTAAATTCATCACAAATTCACAATATAAGAGTTCTTATTTTTGTTGAAAGAACAATGTAAGAAAGAGTTTAATCCCTTCCACTAAACTCTTTAGTCGATAATTCATATGTTAATCAATGTAATAGAGTTTCTTAATATAATTTCTGGATCCTAAAAAGTTTCTAAGAGACAATGCCAAAATTATGTCAATGGAATAAATTTTGAAATGTTGGTATATCCAAACCAGGAAAACTCTATAATGGCCAATTGATTTTTTTATTTTTTTTTACAATTAGCATTTAGCAAATGCAGCATGTTGCCAGAAGGGATTTATCACTCAAATAAAACTACCAAACCCTCACTCTAAAAATAATCAAAATCATTTCTAAATACAATTATAAAAACATTATACAAGGACCTGAAAAAAAAAAGTTCATCAAATGTGTTGGGACAATGTAAAATTGATATGCATCGACAATGTAAATACAATTATAAAAACATTATACAAGGACCTGGAAAAAAAAACATTATACAAGTTATATAATTGATATGCATCGACAATGTAAAAATTTTTATAAAATTTATAATCATTTGATCATTAAAAATATTTGATTTTAACCATATCTACGCTAAAACTCATACATACAATAGTTTCTGGTTGTTGACACTGCAGCGTTTAACACTCACAACAATGTATCAAATTTAATTAATCTCTTAAACAAATCTAAATATATCACCCTTAGGGTGCGTTTGTTTAAGATATTTTTAGGGAAAAAAAATCTATTTTTTGTGTTAAAAAAATCACTTTTATCATTTTTAAGTGTTTGTTTAGAATTTTTAGAAAAATTATTTTATCAAAAAAAATTATTTTTACTCTAAAATGAAAAGCTATTAGGATTAACTTTTCCCAAATTCCATTTTTTTCAAAAACAAAGAGGTAACACATGAACTAGTTAAAAAGTTAAAGTTAAAATTAAAATCACTTTTTTTGAATAGTTGACAAACACAAATAGCTTTGAATTTTTTTTAAAATCTCAAAAAAAAAAAAAATCTCTAGATTTTTCCAACACAAAATCTTTTTTTTTTAAGCTAAAACAAACGCAACTTATACCATCACCAAATTAAAAGCACAAACAAAATCAAAAGCAAATGCTTCACCAAA
>Ga0228710_1013028_pt1 | contig 10066 bp, 5 predicted proteins | sample MedpolnodulmetaG_FD_177995 | JGI IMG/M metagenome (GOLD analysis project Ga0228710, IMG submission 177995) | Root nodule microbial communities from Medicago polymorpha collected in Santa Monica, California, United States - pink nodules | ecosystem: Host-associated > Plants > Roots > Nodule... | reverse complement strand
CACACTCATCAACAACGGTGGCCACCACACTTCTTCCGTTCGCACTAATCTTAATTTTGTTGAGACATCTACTCTTGTTGTTGAACCATCCAGTAGAAAGTGCAACAACAGGAGTGTCATCAGAATGGTATTGATTATCACATGCCGAAGGACCGCCTCCATCTCCACCTTTTTGAAAACTATTGAGCGTGAGATATGCTTTAGTGTGAGTAGATACTGATGGTGAACATTTATAAGTTGTGTACATTTTTCCTTGTACACAACAATCAGAATCATTTTCCTTGTTGCATTGTCCGGAAGGAGCTTTTTCTCCTTTAATTCTACCACTTGGACGACACTGTTGGGCTTCAGAGTACAAGAAATTTGTGGTAATCAGAAAAACTAGAAAAAGAAAGGATGCTTTGGAGCAAAAACTCTTCATATTGTCTATTTAGTTGTGTTTTTCTTCGTGAGTATTTGTGTGTTTGATATGCATGGATTGAAATTCTCAAAGGGTATATATAGAGATTAATTGCCACTGCCACATATATGTCTACCACTACAATGTAGGGTTGTAACATTTTTGAGGTCAAAGAGTTAGTTTTATATTACTTTGCTTGCCAATATTACTTGAAGGAGTTTTACATTCTACTTTATTTAATAATAGTTTGAGGGGCATATATTAAATAGATATCAAATAGTCAACATCCGAAGCAATATGCCCTGAAACTTTGGCGAGTAAAATTCATATTATAATCATACAATGTTTATGTTAAACATTAGTACATATTAACAGGTATATATCTTGTAAGCATATTACAAAACTGGCATAAAAGAAATCAATACAAGACAAAATAAGAGCAAAGTTTTTCTCTTGTAGACAAATTATCTGTTTGCCTGTTAATACTTAATAACTAAAAAGTAATGGTTAGTGAAATAATATTGCATTGGCTAAACAAGGTAGTCTAGAACTTGTTCATTGACCTCAAAAGTGATCTTATAGGACATATTAATCCACCGTTTATTGCATTATGCTCGTCAAGTGTTATATTTTATAACTTCTAAGATAATTTATTTAGTACTGCAAAACTTGTTCTCTGACCTCAAAAGCAATCCTATATTGTGGTAGTTGTCATTTGAGCTAAACAAGGCAGGATATATAGAACTCTTTGCCTTGACCCAAATACTAACACCCTACCCCTTGCTTGTTGTTTCAAAGCCAATAAACTTACATAATACACAATAAGTTTCCTATATATACCCTACTAAAAGCTCCATCATAGCATCAAACACTAAAAAGAAGAAGAACTAAGAGGAGAAATATAGAGTTGCATAGACAAAATGAAGAGCTTTTGCCCCAAAGTTTCTTTTATTTTATTGATTACTCTTATTTTAACAAGTTGTGTGTATTCTGAAGCCCAAAAGTGCCGTCCAAACGGTAGAATTAGGGGAAAGAAAGCTCCATCGGGACAATGCAACTTATGAATGTTCACCATAGAATTAGGGGAATGACTCTGATTGTTGTGTACAAGGAAAGATGTACACAACTTATGAATGTTCACCATCCGTGTCTACCCATACTAAGGCATACCTCACACTTAACAGTTTCCAGAAAGGTGGAGACGGAGGCGGACCTTCAGCGTGTGATAATCAATATCATTCTGATGACACTCCAGTTGTTGCACTTTCCACCGGATGGTTCAACGACAAGAGCAGGTGTCTCAACAAGATTACCATCAGTGCCAATGGAAAAAGCGTAGAGGCCACGGTGGTTGATGAGTGCGACTCTACAATGGGATGTGATGAAGAACATGATTACCAACCTCCTTGTCCAAACAACATTGTTGATGCTTCCAAGGCTGTTTGGAAAGCCTTGGGTGTGCCTCAAGATCAATGGGGTGGCCTTGATATCACATGGTCAGATGCTTGATTGTAGAAGACGGAATGTATGTTTGTGTTTGTGTGCTGTAGTAATTATGTGATATTGTTTACTTTATTTCTCATTCAGTGTGTATTATGTAAATGTTATCAGGGATCATTCTGTTGTAAATTAAGAAAATTCAATACATTTTCCATGGTTTTAAAATGTGAAGTGCTTCACCTTATCATATGACTGCAATAATTCAATTGTAGTAATGTTTTCAAATTGCATAGCACTATTGTATTTTGAAAATCACAAATAAAATTTGCATCATAATGTTGTTGATTTGAAATTCACCAAAAACCACATTATAACTTGGCACCCTTTCGTCAAAACAAAATAAAGTACTATCAAACTTCAAGATCATAACATTTTTTTTTATCTTCTCTTCCACTTCATTTAGTACAATTTAGAATTCAGAGAAGAAAACTTAGGTTGATGGTTAGCTGATGAGAAAAACAAACAGGATTTCAACTAGGCTATTCATGCAAATATATACAAGGTACAATTTTTATTTGGTATTCAAAAATTATGTGTAAAAAGTGATTGACAGCTAAAATTTTAATTCCAAGGGGTATAAATCATGTGGTTCTAAAAAGTAGAACTGTCAAAGTTATTTGTGGCTTCCGTTTAAGGGAAAATGATTAAGATTCTTCACTACCTGCAATGCCTAAAGGGTTGATAAGGCTTATCCTCAACTGCAACTCCTTCTTAGGTATTTCGGAAAATACTATGGTCTTCTAAATAGTGTTCCGCAGCTTGATATTTCCTTCAATGCACTCACCGGCACTCCTTCTGAACTTTTTTCTCTGCCAAACATTAGTTACTTGAATTTAGGATCCAAAATCTTGACAGGACTAATCCAAAATCACCTTAAATGTGGCCACAATCTTAGTTTTGTTGATATATCAAACAATAGGTTAGTTGGAGCCTTGCCTTCTTCTCTAAGCAACGAGTCAGAAAATAGAGTGATGGAATCTGGGAGTGTGCAGCATCAGCAGGCAAAATCATATTGCACAGAGGCTCATGGAAAGACGAACTCAACTGAGTATTAATTTTTACTGCTGTCGTTGTTGGAATTATTGTTATCATTGTAGTTTTGGGATTGTGCGTTGTTGTCACCTGAGCTTATTGCAAATGCAAGTATGGCGTCTTCGTTTATGAGGAGATTAAGGAATATGCACAATGAGTGTAAAATTATTTTACACTGATACTGATCACAGCAATTCAATTTGTCACATCATATTTATTAGTTTTTAAATAAAAGCAGTTATGTAATTGTTTGTTTTCTTGGCGATTTGTGATCGGTTGTCAGTATAAAACAATTCTATGTTGAGGGTACAATACTAGGCATATTTGATACATTGAAGGACATGAACAATGGCAGCAGTTTTGTTTTTTGGTTACTATTTACTAATTTCAGGGTTTGTTTCTGTAGTTGCAAAGTGTACCACATTATTCAGTGATGCCAAAGAGGACAAAACAAAAATAAACAATTCAATGGTAAATTTAATATAAGTCACTAATGAACAAATAAAAAGTTCACATTTGACACAAGATAGACTATATGATATACATCCAGGATAAAGTTGTGAAGAGAAAATAGAAGCATAACAGAAAGAAAGTGCCACCACAGGTATATAATCGGAATAATACTTGTTGTCACAAGTTGACGGGCTGTTACCATCTCCACTTTTTCGAAACTGTTAAGAGTGAGATATGCCTTTGTGTGACTAGATACGGGCGGTGAACATTTTTATGTGTGATATTTTTTACCTGGCACACAACATAAATCATTCTCGTGTTTGTTCCTGAAGGGCTTTTACCTTTAACTATACCATTAGGGTTGCATTTTTTAGCTTCAATGTACAGACAATTTGTCAAGAAAAGGAAGGACTAATATTTTATTTTTTATTCGATTAAAGGACAATAATTTGAGATGCAATTCTTATTGTTTTTACGCTTATATTAAATAAAATATTGTAAGGTAAAATGAATGAATCATAGCCTACAATCATTACTTGATGAAAACGGGAATAAAAGTTTTTATTTATTTCCCAACTAAGTTTATAAATTGAACAGTATTTAGACATCAGAATATAACATTTGGTTGACACAATAAAGAGACAAAAAACCAGTCGTTCTCCAATTAGGAGCATAACATAAATCATCTTAGGCAGCAATGAGACAAGAGTTTCAGAAACCTACAAAATACCATTAAACTGAATATCTTTATGTGTATTAGATTTACATTAGATGCTTACCTATTAATACATAATAAATAACAAGTTCTGGTTAGTGTCCAAAATAAATATTGTAATGGTTAAACAAGGTAGTGTAGAACTTGTTCTTTGACCTCAAAAGTGAACCTATATATGTTTTTCTTTGACCAAAAATCTAACTTCTATATATGTTTTTCTTTTGCTTTTTATACAAAACCAAGCAAATTACTTTACTAACAGAAGAGGAGTTCTCTATATATACTAACTAAAATCTATCCCAAAACATCAAACACTGAGAAGAACAACAAAGAGAAAAATAGTTTCATAGACAAAATGAAGAGATTTTGCCTCAAAACTTCTTTTATTTTGTTGGTTATTACTCTTATTTTAACAAATTTTGTGTATTCCGAAGCTCAGAACTGCCGCCCAAGCGGTAGAATTAGAGGAAAGAAAGCTCCTCCAGGACAATGCAATCAAGAGAACGATTCTGATTGTTGTGTACAAGGAAAAATGTACACAACATATGTATGTTCTCCATCCGTGTCTACTCACACAAAAGCATATCTCACTCTTAATAGTTTTGAAAAGGGTGGAGATGGAGGTGGTCCTTCAGAATGTGACAAGCAGTATCATTCCGATGACACTCCTGTTGTTGCACTCTCAACCGGATGGTTCAACCACAAGAGCAGGTGCTTCAACAACATTACCATTAGTGCGAATGGGAAAAGTGTGGTGGCCATGGTGGTTGATGAGTGTGACTCCAGAAAGGGATGCGATGAACAACACGATTACCAACCTCCTTGTCCAAACAACATTGTTGATGCTTCCAAGGCTGTGTGGAAAGCTTTAAATGTGCCTAAGGAACAATGGGGTGGCCTTGACATTACATGGTCAGATGCTTGATATGAGTTGAAATCCTTGTTTGTGTTTCTATGGTTTAACTTAGTGTTATCTTGTACGCTTATTTCTCATCGTATGTGTATGTATCATATAATTGTTGTGACCATTCTGTTATAAATTAAGAAAATACAGTGCATACTTTTATTGATAGAGCACACATCCTGAATTGAATATTTACCTTTATAACAATACTCCAAATTCCCCCTTTAATGATATTTTGTTCTTATAAATAATGATTGACAAGTAGCATGATTCATGGCCTTATATCATAGGTAGGTTAGAATGTCAGATAAATGTCTTCGAATCATTGTAATCACCAAAATATAATTTTTTAAATTTTTTATGCATTACTGATAGCTTAAAGAGAAGCTAAACAAAAATGTAAGTGGATGTGTTGCTGGTTCATTTTAACACATGCTAGACGGCTTGTTGCACAAAGAGGCAAGAAATTCATAAATTTTACTACTCCCTGTTACTACTAATTTGTTTGGAAGTTTAAATTATTTTTATGCATGAAATGATGCTTCTTCATGATGTTGGAGTTTCTAATCAAGTTTGATGGGATGCTTCATATATAGCTTCATTTCGTATGTAATATAGTGTTAAGGAATCACTGATTTCAATCTTGCCTGGTGATATATCAACCAATAATCTGGATCAACCAAAATCACCTTAAATGTGGCCATAAGAAATGAGTCAGAAAATGAGGTTAGCCGGAGCCTTGCTTTCTTCACTAAGAAATGAGTCAGAAAATAGAGTTGTTAAGAGTGATGGAAACTATTTATCTTGGAGTGCGCAGCATTAGCATGCAGTATCATATTGCACAGAGACTCGTGGGAAGACGAAATCGTACCAAGTACAAAATTTGTTGGTGTCATTGTTGGAATTCTTGTTATCATTGTGGATTTGGGTTTATTGCATACTTGAGGGGGATTTCAGAGCGGCATATATTGCACAAATCAGTTCAAGACTCAGCAGGGTTCTCAACTGAGCTTATTGCAAAGGCAAGTATGTCGACTTCATTCATGGGAAGATTAAGAGATATGGTAAAGTTATTTTACACCGATATCCGATCATAACTCTTCAATTTTTCGTATCATATTGGTCGTTTTTTAAATAAAACCAGACAAGCAACTGTTTCTTGTGATTTTGTTTTTTTAAAATAAAATAAAATAAACGTAATTGTTTGTTGGCTTGGCGAGTTGTGATTGGTTTCAACTTTCAAGTCTAAAAAAAATTATATTGAGGATACACTACTGGGCATGTTTCATCAATTTGTTCGTTACTAATTTCATGGTATGTTTCTGAAGTTGTATTACATGAGAAGTTTAATTCAAGTGAAGAGAAGATTAAAAAACAGTTAGAAGAGGTTGATGATGGTTAATGGCAGCTGGAGTTAGTTAGGAAATTAGTTAGATTAGTTGTTTCTTGTCTCACAAGCTACTATACTATACGGTTGATCTAGCTTAACTTTGATTACTTCATTCAATAAAGGGAATCATGATTCAATTTTCATCTTGTTTGTAATGTTTCTGTCTCAATTTCTTCACTCATAATAAGCTGCAAAGTGAGGAAGATAATCCCGGAAATTAATCCCATCAAAACTTGTGTACCATAAGTTACTATGTTCCATAAACAAATGAAAAATTCACATTTGACACAAGAGAAACTATATAAGATACATTTAGGATAAAGGTTTAAGGTAAAATAAGAATCATAACAGGAAAAAAGAAAAAACTAAGACAAATATAAATAAATATAATAGAAAATGCATTCATTTTGCAGGATCAAGCATCAGACCATGTAATATCCAACCCACCCCATTGATTCCTTGGGACACCTAAGGCTTTCCACACAGCCATTGAGGCATCAACAATGTTATTGGGACATGGAGGTTGATACTCATGTTCTGCATCACACCCCTTTGATGAGTCACATTCATCAACTACCATTGCAACCACGCTTTGACCATTCCCACTTATAGTGATGTTGTGAAGACACCTTCTCTTAGTATTGAACCATCCGGTGGAAAGTGCCACCACAGGCATATCATCGGAATAATATTTGTTGTCACATGTTGAAGGGCCGTTACCATCTCCACCTTTTTCGAAACTGTTAAGAGTGAGATATGCCTTCGTGTGACTAGACACGGGTGGTGAACATTTGTATGTCTTATATTTTTGACCTGGCACACAACATAAGTCATCCTCATGCTTGCAACGCCCTGAAGGGCTTTTACCTTTAACTATACCATTAGGGTTGCATTTTTGAGCTTCGATGTATAGACAATTTGTCAAGAAAAGGACTAATAGTAGAATGAATGTCTTTGAGAAGAAGCAAGTCATTGTGTGTGTGAGTGTGTGCTCCTTGTGAAGTGGAAGTTCATTGGGTATATATATAGATATATTAAATAGGATGCTGCTCAAGTTGGTTTGTTTAGAAAAAGCTGTTGGACAAACTACAGTACCTTATTATAGGATAAAATTGTGGGTTTTGTTCTGTTTTTTGTTTCTTTCATAAAAGACTACATGAGTAGACATCATCGTATCAAAGTAATCTGAAATGGACATAAGTTTGCCTTATATTGGCCGAGGAAAAAACTAAAAAACATGTCAATGGTTGTGTGATGTTGTTTGTTTGGATGAAAAGCTGTTGAAACACTTTGAAATATTTATAAAAAAAATATGGTAAACCAAATGTATCCTACGTGCGCAACTATAGAGATTAATCTCCTTGAGGTAATTGATACGCATTGGCCAGGGATCAAACCTTGGACCAAATGGTTAAAGGGGCACTGCAGAGATTAATCTCCTTAAGGTAATTGATACGCATTGGTCGGTCAGGGATTGAACCCTAGACCAAATGGTTAAAGGGGCACGACAGAGATTAATCTCCTTAAGGTAATCTCCTAAGTTAAATCAATTGTTACAATATAAATGTTGTATTTTTTTTGGTGTTAAATATATTGTCGATTTTTATTTGTTCAAATAACACCACTCAAAAAAGTATGAAATTATTATTTTAAGTCTATTTTATAACTGTTGAGATAATTTAAGTAGTTAGTGTAAAACTTTTTCTTTGACCTCAAAAGCAATCCTATATTGAATTAGTAGTTGTCATTTGAGCTAAACACGGCAGGATAGAATTGCCTTGACCAGAAAACTAAACCCCCAGCCTCATGCTTTTTGATTCATAGACGAAAATCAATTTAATTCCAAGACAGTAAGTTTTCTATATATATATATACCCTACTAAAAGCTCCATTATAGCATCAAACATTAAGAACAAGAACTAAGAGAAGAAACATATAGAGTTGCACAGAAAAAATGATGAGATTTTGCCCTAAAGTTTCTTTTCTTTTAGTGATTACTCTTATTTTAACAAGTTGTGTGTATTCTGAAGCTCAAAAATGTCGTCCAAACGGTAGAATTAGGGGAAAGAAAGCTCCATCTGGACAGTGCAACAAAGAAAATGACTCTGATTGTTGTGTACAAGGAAAAATGTACACAACATACGAATGTTCGCCGTCAGTGTCTACTCATACAAAGGCATATCTCACACTTAATAGTTTTCAGAAAGGTGGAGATGGAGGTGGCCCTTCAGCATGTGATAATCAGTATCATTCTGATGACACTCCGGTTGTTGCACTTTCCACCGGATGGTTCAATGACAAGAGCAGATGTCTCAACAAGATTACCATAAGTGCCAATGGAAGAAGTGTTGTGGCCACTGTGGTTGATGAATGTGACTCAACAATGGGATGTGATGAAGAACATGATTACCAACCACCTTGTCCAAACAACATTGTTGATGCTTCCAAGGCTGTGTGGAAAGCCTTAGGTGTGCCTCAAGATCAATGGGGTGGCCTTGACATTACATGGTCAGATGCTTGATTGTAGAAGACGGAATGTGTGTATGTGTTGTGATAATTATGTGATAGTATGTATTAAACTTCTCATCTTTCGTGCATTATGTAAATGTTGTTATCAGTGACAGTGATCACTATGTTGTAAACTAAGAAAATACAATACATTTTCCATGGTTTTAAAATGTGCACTGTATTATGATATGACTGCAATATTTCAATCGTAGTAATTTTTCAAATTGCATAGCACTAGTATTACGAAAATCTCAGAAACTTTGTATCCTAATGGCAATATTAGGATAGGAAATTCACATTAAACACAACATAACTTGGGACGTACTCCATCAAACTTCAAGATCTTGACACCTTTTTTTTTCCTTGTGTTCTTTTACTTAGGTTGATGGTTAACTGGTAAGAAAAGCAAACAGGACTTGAACTGGGCAATTGGGGTTGCAATTATAAAACCAGGTCTCGAAAAGTACGTGATAGTGTGTGTCTTTTAGTCTATGACCTGGGAATATATTCAAAGTTATAACTTTGTATACTAATAGTCATAGAGAATTAGAGATGCTAGTAGAAATACTAGTTAAGCTCTCACGTTATTCGAGATAATACATACTAAAATGAAATAGGAATTCATTCATGTATCATACTCTACACAAAAACCTATGTATAAAATTAAATCAAGAGATAGCAACAAAACAATTGTTAACACCCAGTCAACTGATATCCTTCAAATCTTAACAAAGACTCCAAAACACCAACGCAATTTCAAAAACAAACACTCAAAGAAACCATAAACTAGAGGCAGCAACAATTGCATAATCAGCTTTAAGCTAGTCGATGAACATAATCATGAAACTTGGGGTTCACCATGAATTTCAAAGAAATTTAACACGAATTAATCAATAAATGGAATGTCATCAGTTCAAGTTGTAAATAAAAGCAATTTAGCCATTCCAAACAAATAATAAACCAGTAAGCAGTGTAGGTGTAGGAAGGAAGTAACAAATTATACGAAAATCTGTCTAACAAAAGCTCCATAATATTTAAGGAAAATGATTCTCAAAACAACACAACAGTTTAACAAGAAACAAAATTGGAAAACAAGCAATAGCATAAGGATCTTAACAATCTAAACTGCTTATTTATCGGCTTTAGCAGCACTTGCAGCAGCTT
>Ga0228710_1013022_pt1 | contig 10070 bp, 10 predicted proteins | sample MedpolnodulmetaG_FD_177995 | JGI IMG/M metagenome (GOLD analysis project Ga0228710, IMG submission 177995) | Root nodule microbial communities from Medicago polymorpha collected in Santa Monica, California, United States - pink nodules | ecosystem: Host-associated > Plants > Roots > Nodule... | reverse complement strand
TATGTTTTGAAAAAGTGGATCCAGAGAGAATCGAAGGAGGTTACATAAATTCATAAGCTCCTTGTTAAGCCAGAGGGTAAGCTGAAAATTTAGGCTTATTAAAACATGGCATAAGCAGCTTATGAAAATATGATAAACTATTTTTATTTATTTACCCAAACACCTTTAAAAAGGCTTATTGGAGTAGATAAGCCCACATAAGCTCAAAATAAGCCAATCCAAACGGGACCTAATTCACATATTCATTTGGACTAATTCATCTCCTTAATAGTCCATATTGTACGTCTAACAAAAATTAAATTCTTCGGAGAGTTTTATATAATCACCAATATTAAGCGAATCATACAAATATGCTATAACACATCTTTTTTTTATAAATTAAGTCTTTTTTTGTTACATAAATTAAGTCTTTCAAGTTCTACTAAACTTAATTAAGTATGAAAAAGTGATTGAATTTGGTATTTACATGCATCTAACAAATATAATGTCACAAGTGCTTACAACCACTTGTTGTCATCAACAAATAACAACTTGGCAGCTGATCACATAACTGAAATTTGGAATAAGGAAGTGTTTTTAAAAGTCAGTCTCTTTGCTTGGCGTTTGCTGCGTAATAGGCTACCAACAACAAACAATTTAGTTAAAAGACAAATTTTACAACCAAATGCTCAACTTTGTGTGGGTGAATGTGGCATGTTGGAAGATGCAAATCACTTGTTCTTCTCTTGTGATTTTTTTGGTAAACTGTGGTTTGTTATTTCTCACTGGCTTAGGTACCACATAGTGTTTCCTGAACATGTGTCAGATCATTTGTATCAATTTGACACCTTAGGTGGGTTTTCCAAAAGCAACCGCTCATCTTTTAACCTCATGTGGCTTTCTTGTGTGTGGGTAATTTGGACAGAAAGAAACGCTTGGGTCTTTCATCAAAAAGAGGCCTCGTTCCATCAATTACTAGATAAAATTAAACTTCAATCATACTGGTGGCTAAAAGCGAACCGTCCTAACTTTGCCTTTTCCTACCATTTGTGGTGGTTGAACCCTTTACTTTGTATGGATATTTATCTGTAATGGGTGGATTTGTCTTTTGATCTTTTTATTTTGTTACCCTTTGTTATGAGGTTGTAATTTGATACTCTTTTAGTAGGAGTTTTTACACTTCTTGTGCTGAAACTACTGGACTCTTCAGTAATATATTTCATTTTAACTTCTTCATAAAAAAAGTGATAGAATTCATATCACGTGAATATATCACTTTAAAATCAATAGTAAACTTTTACCAATACTCTTGAATGATATGTTAGACATTTTAGTTCTTGTATTTCATCATTATATTTTTGTGTGAAAACACAATCATATCTAATTATCGAATTAGCTTCACATCTTCATACACGTAGACCACAAATCCAAAAACATTTTGCTTTAAATAGCGGGTTTAATTTCATTTGAATTGTCTCTTTACATTAGCCAATATTATTTAAATTATAATATACCTCAATATAAAACATTTGTATAATATATCTTTATTATATGAATTATTTTGAAGAACTTTATCAAAAGAAAGAAAAACATAATTATTTTGAACAATCATATAATGGATTTTATTATTAAACAGTCTTCCTCACGTCAATTACTAGGTTTCACAATCAATAGTCTATTGAGAAGAGTGTGGACATCTGTTTGTTCTAAAATTGTTAGAACTAGAGTTAAAAATCGTTTAGAAATAATTTCTAACTATAGAAATGATTACTCGATGAGTCGTGTACTATTGTCTCTCTATTTAAGATATTTCGTGACTATTCAAAATTATGCAAGTAGGATATCAATCACGACATCCTCACAACGACATGTCCCTGCTACATTGTACGATCCATTCTACATGTATTGAAGTCCTATTACGCTGTATCAGAGCCCCCATGATAAAATATAGTACTAAGACCACATATGATAATTGACCATCCTACTGCACTGTACCAGAGGATTCATGATAAAATATAGTAGAACCACTTTAACATGGCACTATGACCATTCTTAAACCAAAGGGGCAATGATAATATGACTAATCTAAGTATAGAAGAGACACTTGTACGTATAATGAGCACTCTAAATACCGAAAGACCAATTTCTCTAAATGGACAATAAAATTTAGAAGGGACAAAATTACCGTAGGAACAAAAAAGAAATGAGAGAAGTGGCTCGGAAGTGCATTGACGTCGAGCAGGAGAAAGAAAACTTAGAAATGCGTTTAGTTTTGATGTGCTTTGGAAAGAGACATGAACACTATAAAATTTGTAACTAATCAATATGTGTAAACTAAGCAATGTGTGACTTTAGTATTTCTCAGATCACACTTACTATACTCTACTGTTCAATAGTATTTCACTCTATCTGCTATTTCAATTCACAGTTCCAACAAAAATCAATACTTGATTGCATACAAGTATACATAGAACCAGAATCTGTAAACATGAATATCACTATCTATACCAGAGGATGTTTAGATTTTAATCTTGACATGATTATCTCAATTACGAGAGAAATTAAACACTTGTGTCGTTAAGTTTTCCTTGCATCCAGTTTACCAACATCTGTAATGCAGCTTTTGGTTGATCCATAGGGACCATATGTCCAGCATCATTCATCTATTACACAACACATAAATGGAATCAACAATGCCACACTCTAGAAAGAAAAAAATACATTCATAGTTCTAAATACTAACTTTAACTAACCTTTAGAAAAGAAAGAGGTCCATAACTATTCAACAATCCTGCTTTAGCACCATCAACCAAAAATGGAACTGTTTTCGCAGCCGCAAACTGGTTTTGACCTGACCACTCCATGGCATGAACCCAATTTGAATTCCCTGCCCGATCGATATATTTAGCATACATTTGAATGAATTGCAAGACATTATAAATTTGGTTGACTTACTCACCAAGCCAATTGCAAAGAAGATCAAATTCTCCAACATATATAAGAACCTTGATTCCTTCCTCAAGAAGTGAAGGAATATCCACTTCATGGTTCTTCATCCAATCTTGCTGCAAAGCATCATACACTATTTTGCTGCATGAAACAAACTCTAAGTCCCCAACACCTAAAGCTTCCTTAACTGTCTTTTCATTTAGAAGTTTCATCACATTTGAAAAGTCATAACATAAGTCTCCATAACATGTCTTTCTGATGTCATAATGCTACAATTTACAAGACATAATTTAATAAAAAATCTAACTGAATTGTTATCTAAAATATAAATAAACAAGTTTTGTTTAGTGTTGATTACTAACATTAATGTTGCCAGCAATGGATAAGATATCATTTGTGATGCCCTCACATTGTTTGAAAGCTAACAAGCAACTTTCTTTACCTCCAGTTTCTGACAAATCAAACATTAATCAACATATTGTACTAAATAGCGTATATCAGAACATAATCGCTTTCTTCAAATTCTACTACGCTATAAAGCTATAGCCGTTATTTGATAAAAATGTAAAACGTATCTTATACCGCAAGTTTTTATGCCATCCTGACACCGTGGCATCAACTTGTTGATATTGTCTTGATCTTCCTTCGTAATCAATTTCATATCAAGTGCATACTGCGGGTATGCTAGGTACTGAATTCTTGGGTTGGTCATTCCATTGCCAACAGCAAAACCCTGTTATTGTATTAGAATCAAATTAATCAAAACATACAAGACAACGCAATTAATAATCCTTTCAGAATCATAAACAAGGATTTAAACTGTTCTGAATTGATGTTCATGAATTCATTTTATAATGTTAATAAGAAATAGTGTAAGACCTTGAGGTTTATAATAATTCCTTCCTTATCTTTATTTCCTTGGCGAATTCGTGATGCAAGAGCTGGAGCAAAGTGTCCAGCGTATGATTCTCCAGTAATATAAAAGTCGTTCTTAACGAATTCAGGGTGCTGCTTAAAAAACTCCTGTGATTAAAAAGAAAACTTAGTTAATATCATATATAATTTATGCATAACATATGCTTCATCTGGCTTCAATTCTTCTAAATTTCTAATTGGAAAAAGGTTACTATATATACCTGCAAGAAGTCGTACAAGTCATTGCTAATAGTAGTTTGATCATGTCGAATATCACTATCATCAGAAGTGTAGCTGAAACCTGTCCCAATGGGTTGGTCGACGTAAATAATATTGGATGCCTACAAAATGAGAAAACACCTTATTGATGATGTCAATAAGAAACCATATTTTGGTGTAACAACTTGGATCTCTTTGTTAACCAATGTCTTTGGTATGAGTCTATATACGAATGTGTCTTATATAGGTTCATCGGCAGCAGCAGCACCACAGCTGTAATTGTGGCCGTATCGGTCACATTTGCCCATATTTTATCGCAATATAAGGGTTTGCAGTATAACTGCAACTGTGACCGCAATCTCAAACTAGAATCATCGTTAACTCGCGACATGTGCTTAATGAAAACAAAGGTATTTCATAGGAATTGAATTTCATTACCTTATCCCAGCCATAGTCATTCCATACAAGAGACAAGTTATTGGCAATTTTAAAAGGACCATTCTCATAAAACAAAGGTATTGCGCCGCTGCAACCCGGACCTCCAGCCAACCATATCACAACCGGGTCATCATTAGTATTGTTTCTTGATTTAAAGAAATAATAGAACATCCTGTAATTCAATAAAGAAGTTTTTTTAATTCATGACCACATGATTAAAACAAATTTAAAATGAGCAATTGTATTATTTAACCAATTCCTGCAAACCAGTAATTAATACAGTTGTGCAAATAATGAAGTTTAGGAATAATCAAATCATACTGTGAAATTATTTTAGTTGGGGAAATGACTCCATTTTTCTCTCTCGTGTTTAGATACTCATCTTTAAACTTTTTTTTTTGGTGTTAACCCTCCGGTTCTCGGGGGAAAGGGGCCCTAGTAATCCGGAGTTCGGCTGTGAGGTAAGGATAGTCTGGTTTATTCAGCCACATTTCATAGTAAAGACCCCTCCACCTTTTTTTTTTCTATTCAAGGGTCTAGAAGATTGGCTGTATAGCATGACACAGCCGCAATATTGCGTTTGTGATAGCGTCTCCAACTGCATCAGGCTGCAATTGCATTGTGATTGTAAATCACAGAAAATTATGCATCATAATGCAACAACGCCAACGGTAATGATATTAATTTAGTTACCTAGCACTCCTCGAGGTCTCAGGTTCGATTCTCTCCAGTGTCAATTTAAGTGGGCTAATTTAGCTTCTTCAAAAAAAAAATTAGTTACCTAGCAGCTTTGGAATGAGGAAGAGAATAGTATCCGGCATGGTGACCAAGATTTTCAATAGAAAGACCATCAGAATGACCAAAAAACGAGAACTTTTTCTCCACGATCTTTCCAGGGACAAAATCAACAGAGTGACCATGTATCATCTTAACCGGATCATTTCGGAATAAGTTAAGGCTTCTAACGAGCTTTTCTGCTCGTTGGTTTGGTGAAAAACTTGTTGGATTATGTCGATGATGTGTGACTCGTGAAGTTGCATGCAAGGAAGAAAATAAAACAAACAATAACAAAACAGACAGGGAGGTTTCTGAGAATCCCATGGTGTTCTGTGTTGTTAGTGGAAAAAGTGAGGCAATGGCAAAGTCTGTATAGCATTGGCTATGCAAAGTAACCATAGAGAGTATGAAAGGTTTAAGGAATGATATTATTTGGTTTTATAATTGTAAACTTTCAATAATATAGCTAGAAGCACTTCTATAGCTGCATCTATAAATTTGCCACTATCTATTTTAAATTCCTAAATAAATCCTTTTCATGGTACCTAGAAGCCAATTCAGCTACTTTTAAGTTGGGGAAACAATTAGGACAAAAGCTAAAAAACAAATTCAGACAAAATCCTAGAATCAAATGATAATGAAAATAAGGTATACAAAGCAACACTCCTCAAATCGGAATCTTTGAGGATTGACAAACCTTGAGAGCCCAACATTCGCAATGCATTAAACCGTGGTTTCAAATTGCGGGCAGCATAACGTGATGCGGCCACAATAGTTGGTTGTGACAATGTCCGCAACCGCATCAAGCTGAGGGGGTGCAACGACCTCAATTTAAAACCATGCATTAAACACACGATTTTTGCCGGCACAACTTGATCATTTTGGGTTCCTCCAAGTTTTCATCCTACTAAAGACCAAAGAGATACAAAAATATATTAATTAAGCACAATTCAAAACACTCACTCAAATGGCATAGTTCCATTAAATGAAGCAAAATGAGCAGAAAAAAATAATCAGAACAAGTAGCGCCCTCAATGACATGAATCGGTAAATAAAAAGGTCATAAAATTAGCATATGAAGATAAGCAATGCCATAATCCATATGAAAGGAGAAAAAGTAAATAAAAGAACAATTTGAATGCTATGAACAAGTAAATAAAAGACTTAACGACACTTTTGACGCCAAATATCGCAACTGTGTAAATTTGGCCTCCCGTTTTGACTCTTTATCTTTTCCCGCTTTGTAATTTGTAATCACTCCAAAGTCCAAATCTACAGCGCAATGCTGTGCAATTAAGTACGAATAAAATCAAAGGAGACGCTTAGCATGAATCATATTTAACTGAAGCAAAAATGATTTAGTGAGAGCCTAGACATAATGAAATTTTAAGGAATCTTACATTACATTTATATTCTATACTTGTAGCAGCACTTTACTCTAAAACTGTTGTCCTAAACCAATGATTTTTTTTTTATCTCTCTTCTATTTCTGTCATTAACTTGTTGCAATATTGGAGTTTAGCCAAATCAATGATTGTTATTTTCTTATTGGAGTTTGCGATGATCGGTGAACTACACCCCAATTTCGAGTTGAACCGGTCAGTCAAGTCTATTTTGTATCATTTGTTTCATCCTCAGCATAATTTTTTTTAATGCCCTGGGCTAAAAGCCCCGTCAATATGATTGTTTATCCTAGAAACACAAACAAGTAAACTTAGAGCTGAGAGTTTGAGAACAGGAATATAAATTTCATCCTCCAAAACATTATACATGAAGTCACGTACACAACAAAGTTGTGATCACTATCTCAGTGTTGGAGGATGTTTTGATTTTAATCTAGACATGATTCTATCAATTAACATTAAAATTAAATCCTTGTCCTATTCAAGTTCCCTTGCATCCAGTTTGCCAACATCTGAAGTGCAGCTTTTGGTTGATCCATAGGGACCATATGTCCTGCCCCATTCACCTGTTTGTTACACATCACATAAATAAAATTAACCAAAAGTTGAATCAACAGTGTCAAGTTTAAGAAAAATATAATTATAGTTTATGAATTCACCAACTATATAACTAACCTTTAGAAAAGAGAGAGGTCCATAACTATTCAACAATCCTGCTTTTTTACCATTAACCAAAAATTGAACTGTTTTGGATGCCGCAAATTTCTTTTGACCTGACCACTTCATTGCATGAACCCATTTTGAATTCCCTGCCCAAATGAGAATAAAATAGAAAATTTATTATTGTCACATTAAATAATAATAGTTTCTTTGAGCATAGCTCAGTTGAGAGGGACAATGCACTGTTATATGCAGGGGCTGGGATTCGAACCTCAGACTACTTGACCCAGAAAAAAAATCAAGAGGGTCACTTACCAAGCCAATTGCAAATAAAATCAAATTCCCCAGCATATATAAGAACCTTAATTCCATCCTCAAGAAGTTCAGGAATATCCACTTCAAAGTTTCTCATCCAATCTTGCAACATTGCATTATACACTTCTTTGCTGCATGAAACAAAGTCTATGTCCCCAACACCTAAAGCATCCCTAACTGTCTTCTTGTTTAGAAGTTTCTCTAAATTTGAGAAGTCATAACACAATGATCCATGACATTGTTTTCTTATGTCATAGTACTGCAATTTACAATATTGCATTTAATTAAACTATAGCTGAAAAATTATTTAAGAGCAAATAATATCTTTTCAGACATGATTACTTGGTACTTACATTAACGTTACCGGCAATGGACAAAATATTATTGATTATCTGTTCGCATTGGTATAAGGCTGATGAGCAACTTTCTCCCCCTTTACTCTCTGCCAATTCAAATAAAATAAGTTTGTCATTCACAAATCGCAAAAAATAGCGGTTTGTTCAAATTCTGCCGTACAATATTATCATAGACAACACTTTGTACCAAATAGTGTATTGCAGAACAATAGCTTCAAATTCTATTACGCTATAGCCGCGCTATTTGACAATACTAGTGAAAATGGGTGTGATAAAAGTGTAAAACGAATCTTGTACCGCAAGTTTTTATGGCAACCTCGCAATCTGGGATCAACTTGTTTATATCAGCTTGATCGTCCTTTGTAATCATTTTGTTATCAAATGCAAACTGAGAGTATTCTTGGTATTGAATTGCTGGATTAGTCAACCCATTACCTATGGCAAAACCCTGTAATTGTATTGGAATGAATTTTAATCAAAACATGCAAGAAAAAACAAATAATAATCTTATCATAATCATAAACAATGGTTTAAGTTGCCGCAAAATTGAAAGTTGCGTTACGATCCTCATTTGTTGAGTTCATAAAGCAGTATTAATAAAGTCCGCAATAGAGACATCAAATGTTATGTTATCGTCAATCACGGATTGTAGAAAATAACATTTTTTCAAATTTTGTTACACTACATAAAAATTGTGTTCATATATTCATAATATAAAATTAATAGGACATTGTATGACCTTGAGGTTTATAGTGATCCCTTTTTTGCCTTTATTTCCTTGGTGAACCCTAGATGCAAGAGCAGGAACATAATGTCCAGCATATGATTCTCCAGTAATATAGAAGTCATTCTTAACAAACTTAGGGTGCTGCTTGAAAAACTCCTGTGATTATCATAAATAAAAAATTAGTTAATCTAATCATATAGTAACATTTGATATATGTGGATTAATGCTTCTAAGATATTAATTGGGAAAATGATATTTATATTTACCTGCAAGAAGTCGTACAAATCATTGCTAACACCAGTTTCATCATGTGGAATATCATCTTCATTTGAAGTGTAGCTAAAACCTGTCCCAATTGGTTGGTCAACAAAAAGAATATTTGATGCCTACAAAATGAAAAAACACCTTTAGTCATAATGTCAATAATAAAACATATTTGGTGTAACAACTTGATTCTCATTGTCAATCAATGTTTTGGTATGCTCTATTTATCAACTTGATTCTCAATTTATATGGTTGATCATCCTTGTGATGTTGTTTTAAATATCTTTAAAATTTACGACGGTTAGATTTATTTAGAACAACATCACAATTGCAATTGTCGCTGCATCAGCTAAATTTGTCGATAAATTAGTATCAAAGTTTGCAATGTAACTACAACTGCAACCGCAATTTAGAACCATCATAAACTCGTGACACAAAATCAAAACAAAGATGTTTCATAAGAATTGAATGTTATTACCTTGTCCCAACCATAATCATTCCACACAAGAGACAAGTTATTGGCAATTTTAAAAGGACCATTCTCATAAAATAAAGCTAGTTCACTGCTGCAACCTGGACCTCCAGTCAACCATATCACAACTGGGGCATCCTTAGAATTTTTTCTTGATTCAAAGAAAAAGTAGAACATCCTGCAATTTAATAAATAAACAAAAAATAAAGTTCAATTCATGTCCACAAAATTAAGTCAAATTTTAAATATATAATTTCATACCACTATTAATATTGGAATGTTAGTAATTAAATTCAAGAATTATCAAGAGTCATTTGTGTAAATATATATGATGATATAATGATTATATCATTATATGTGCATGACGTGTAATATGTTACTTGTAGTACAATGTTATGGTTCCTTAAGATCTATATAGTCACATTGAAAATATCACTACCGACTAATAAAATTATATAACAGCTAAGTATATTATTCAGAACAAATCGGCACAACGACCTTTTGACCTGGATCTCATCGAACATAAGCATTGCTTTCGGATTCAAACTACTTTAACTCATCACCACATGACATTTTTTTTTTTTTTGGTACATCAC
>Ga0228710_1013017_pt1 | contig 10075 bp, 7 predicted proteins | sample MedpolnodulmetaG_FD_177995 | JGI IMG/M metagenome (GOLD analysis project Ga0228710, IMG submission 177995) | Root nodule microbial communities from Medicago polymorpha collected in Santa Monica, California, United States - pink nodules | ecosystem: Host-associated > Plants > Roots > Nodule... | reverse complement strand
TTTTTATTATTTTTATTTTTTTTTTATTTTTTTTATTTTTTTTTTTTTTTTTTTTTTTTTTTATGATTTATGTCTTTTATTTCTAATACAAAGAACATGAGTCGTTTTACTTAAATCAATTTCGATATAATAACCAAATGTGGCAATTGTTTAGAAGTGCAGACCGTTTTTATTTTGACATTTAAATGTTTCAACTAAATTTCATACAAGTCATGGATCTAGATCCTCTTCTGCTTATTGTCTCATCTCATCGCTCCTGCGCTATTTTCTACGGTTCGATCAATCAGATCAATCCAACTTTTAAAATAATAAAAATGAAAAATAATACAGAGCTATAATCAATTATACCAGCATTTTAAAAAAAAATATTAAATGAGTTCTAACAATAACTTTATATCATTAAATTGTAACAATAATTTATCTATTCATTCATAATTATCTAATTTTTAAAATATTAAATTAATTCAATTATAAATTATAAAAAATATACTATTTTTAAATTTATTGTGCATGTGAGACCCGCAGGTAAATGAGAGAGAGTAAAAACAACTATATTTGTAGGCATCTAAATTTTGATGGAGTAAATAGTCAATTACCCCCTGAAATTGTAACTTTCGTCAAAAACTCCCCTGAATTTTGCAAAACGTCAAAACCCCCTCTGAAATTGTCAAGCGTCTGTCAATTACCTCCCTCTGTTAATTTCCTCCATCTAACATGCTGATGTGGCTGTTAACTGCCACGTGGCACTGCCACATGGTCAGAAAAGTCATGCCATGTCATAGGGGGTAATTATTTTATTTTTTTGTTGAAAAAAAACTGTTTTTTTCCTTTTCAAAATTAACATTTGTACCACCCACTGAACTTGCAAATACCCCCCCTGAAATTTAACATTTATGTGCAAATGCCCCCCTCAAATTTATAACTTATATAGCAAATATCCCCTCAAATTTATAACTTATATGCAAATATCCTCTCCAAATGTAAAACTTATATGCAAATTACACCTTGAATCATAAAACTTTGATGGGAAAGTAAAAGTTATTCTTAATCTATAATTTACTATATTATGGATGATATCATTTGTTAATTTCTGGAAACAATTTGAGATGATGGAGAGGTTATTGGTAGGGTTTTCAGTGGAAAAAAAGTGTTTTTAACCGTTAGTGGTGCATGAATAGATGGCTGTGTGTAGGCTCAGGTAGAATTGTTTTTTGGACAAGAGCTTGGGGATATTTCAAGCTATGCTCCTTCAGGGGTTCCCTCGGAACACACCACTAGTTCTCTATATGTTAAGGGTGTTGCTCGAAATGGTTCTCCCCCTTGGCGAGATGATGACAAATTATGGCCATTACACTTTTACTGTTGCAGAAAATTTAACTTCCCGTTGTAATTAATTAAACTTTGCCATATATATATATATGATCCTTGTTAATTGTTTTTTCTGTAGGATCTGCAATTATTTGCTCTCAAAACACAACATTTTGATGCATATGCATCTCTGTTCCCATGTTACTTTTTAAGTTGTTAAATGCAGACTTAAGATTATGTATTTAAATACATTAACTAGGATGTATGAATATCATCATTGATGACCATTTTCATTTTAAATGTTTCTAGTTGTAGACTTGTTTTGAGCATCATGTAATCAATGCATGATTTTAAAAAGAATAACTTTTACTTTACCATCAAAGTTTTATGATTCAAGGTGTAATTTGCGTATAAGTTTTATATTTGGAGAGGATATTTGCATATAAGTTATAAATTTGAGGGGATATTTGCTGCATAAATTTTACATTTGAGGGGGGTATTTGCACATAAATGTTGAATTTCAGGGGGGTATTTGCAAAGTCAGTGGGTGGTACAAATGTTAATTTTGAAAAGGAAAAAAAATCAGTTTTTTTTAAAAAAAAATAAAGTTAATTACCCTCGTATGACGTGGCCTGACTTTTCTAACCATGTGGCAGTGCCACGTGGCAGTTAACGACCACATCAGCATGTTGGATGGAGGAAATTAACGGAGGGGGGTAATTGACAGACGCTTGACAATTTCAGGGTTTTTTTTTTGACGTTTTGCAAAATTCAGGGTTTTTTTTATTTATGAAAGTTACAATTTCGGGGGGTAATTGACTATTTACTCATTTTTGATGTTAGGCCTTAAATTTATAGTACCAGTTGACCAAATCTTTCGTAAATCCTCAGCCGACTCAAAATGAAAATCATAATAACCCCTTTCAAGCGGCACCATTTTCCATTTGTGTGTAAGCTTCCAAGCCGAACCTAGCCAAATCTCGCGCCGTGTAATGCTTATCGCCCTTAACCAAAGTCAGACTTCCCCAGAGGGCATTATGACAGTCAGTTAAACCCTTTGACTATTCTTCCTGCCCAATTTTAATACAAAGCGCGTTACCTTTGATGCAAGGAACCGGAAGGGGGGCGTCATCAGGCGGAGAACCCCTTCCGCCAAGTGCCGCCGTAAAGAACTTGTGAGGAACCATGACAATCTGAGAAGAGACCGTGGCATTCGATGGAGAGGGAGAAATTCGTGTCGTCACAGATGGTGAAATAGTCATCGGCACCACAAGTTTAACCTGTCAATCAAACATGGCGAGGCAGGCTCTGTTGTAACCAAACAGATCTGAAGAATCTGAGAAGAATCAAACGAGAAGAAAACGTGTAGAAATGGAACAGTCTTGCAGGGAAACTCTTTCAGTGATCAAAACCGCAAAACCCTAGTGGTTTCTTAATGGTATGACACTCAATGGATACCATAAGTTGGCGATGCCACCAATGATTGCAAAAAAGTCAACAAGTGTGGTTGAAATGTGATTCTTTTGCAAAGATGCAATCACGTTTGTAGCCACCGAATGGAAGAAGATGTTGTAACGTTTTTGAATTGATGGAACAGTAGTGGTGGGCGCTCAAGCTAGGAAAACCGTAGAAGAGCCAATCCCATACATATAATTTTAATCAAAATCTAACTAACTTCACACACACAAAATATTGTTCATAATTTACACGTATTAGCGCAACAAGAAGAGCAAACACATATAATTTTAATCAAATCTAACTAATTTTACAAAAAAATATACTTCATAATTTACACGCATTAACGCAATAAAAATATCGAACAGACGACCACGGAATACCTGTCTGTTCACTAGTAAAATATCATAAAAATAGGTCGACATATAAAGTTATACACTCTAACTATCATTTTATATCTTAAAAAGGAATTTAATGTCATTGATCTAGTAACTAATTAGTCTATTTAAATATGTGTTGAACTGTTTATTTAAAGATTTAAATAAATAAAAAATAGGCATTAAGTAGACTTACAAGTCATAACATAACATACTTTTAATATGACCAAACTTATACCAAAATATAAGTATATGACACGTAACCAATCAGACTTTGGCCTTAAACTTTTTGGTCAAGTCAACCTCAAATCTAACATAGTTTACCTTGGTTCAACCTATTTCCACCCATATTTAAAAGAACGGTTAAATATGTTTTTAGTCCCTACAAAAATACAAGCTTTCAAGTTTAGTTTCTATAAAAGTTTTATTCACTTTTGGTCCTTATTTGCATTTTATAGGAACTATTTTGGAAGAGTAAACAAGTATGCAGGTGGTTGAACGAGCAACACATATGCTTGATTGTTAAAATAAGATACAAGTCTCATATTATAATATAGACTCAAGTATAGTGTTTAATGTAAATGAGGATCTAAGATTAGGCTTGTCCATATAAGCTGTAACAACTGTCAGTTAGTCTAAGCTTCTATTAATATGTGTAATCATCACCAAGATCAATACAATGGAATATTCACAATTCTAAATTATGTTTTCCCTCTCTTTTTCTCTCTTATCTAACTACCTTCTCTCTCCTCTAGCAAACTCAAGCTTCTTCAAACTCATAATGTAGTTTCTCCAATTCTATCATGGTATCAGAGCTTATTAATCCGATCATGGGCGCCTACACATGAAATTCAAAATTCCGGTTTCGATCTCCACCGCGCCAGCTCCGATGCTCAGCGCGTTACTGCGGCGGTGGTGAAAACCTTCAAACATGCTGTTTTTGTGAAATTAGACACAAACTACTTGCAATGGAAGCAACAAGTAGAATGAGTTCTTCGCGACACAAAAATGGTGAAAATAGTTGTTTTGCTTCAAATTCCTCCAGTTTTTCTCTTCGACGTCGATCGCACCGTAGGGAAGGAGAATCTGGCATATACAGATTGGGAAGTGCAAGATTCTCTCCTATTCACATGGATTCTATCCACTATTTCACCTTCTCTACTTTCGCGTGTCGTGCATCTTCACCATTCGTGGCAGGTTTGGGATGTGATGTGTAAAATCCGCAAGTGCACGATTTTACCAAAGTAGTAAAAAAGTATCGTTCCAACAAGGAGTTGTGTAAATTGATCTCTTTTTAACGATAATTAGCTGAAAGATTAGGGTTTTAAAAGTTGGGATTTTTGATTGATTTGAAAATAACTAGACCATCAACCCGTGCTAACGCACGGGTCATATCGAAGGTAATATTTGACGGTAATAGGTAACAAAATAGTTTAGATGAATGTCATGATTGTCATATAGTATTTCATAATATTAAGAAGCAAAGACGTTGGTAATGTACCATAACATAAAATTTTCATGACATCGTCCTTGTTACCGTAACGTAACATAATAGGTTAAGTATAGCGAGACGAGTTAACATTTATAAGTAAGAGATTAGGTTAAGTATAGCGAGACGGGTTAACAGTTATTCCTTTCCAAAAAAATAGCATATAATTAGGAACGTAATTTTATTTTACATTAGATAAACATTAAATGCAAAAGTGTGGAGGTTAAAATTAGGTTAAGTATAGCAAGACGGGTTAACATTTATAAGTAAGAGATATAACGAGACGGGTTAACGGTTATTCCTTCCAAAAGAATAACATCTAATTAGGAACATAATTTTATTTTACTTTAGATAAACATTAAATGCAAAAGTGTGTAGATAAAAATTAGGTTAGGTATACCGAGACGGGTTAACATTTATAAGTAAGAGATATAACGAAACGGGTTAACGGTTATTCCTTTCCAAAAAAATAGCATCTAATTAGGAACATAATTTTATTGTACTTTAGATACACATTAAATGAAAAAGTGTGGAGGGAAAAATTAGGTTAAGTATAGCGAGACGGGTTAACATTTATAAGTAAGAGATTATGTTAAGTATAGCGAGACGGGTTAACGGTTATTCATTTCCAAAAAAATAGCATATAATTAGGAACATAATTTTATTTTACTTTAGATAAACATTAAATGCAAAAGTGTGGAGCGAAAAATTAGGTTAACTATAGCGAGACGGGTTAACATTTATAAGTAAGAGATATAGCGAGACGGGTTAACGATTATTCCTTTCCAAAAAAAATAGCATCTAATTAGGAACATACCTTTATTTTACTTTAGATAAACATTAAATGCAAAAGTGTGTAGATAAAAATTAGGTTAGGTATACCGAGACGGGTTAACATTTATAAGTAAGAGATATAACGAAACGGGTTAACGGTTATTCCTTTCCAAAAAAATAGCATCTAATTAGGAACATAATTTTATTGTACTTTAGATACACATTAAATGAAAAAGTGTGGAGGGAAAAATTAGGTTAAGTATAGCGAGACGGGTTAACATTTATAAGTAAGAGATTATGTTAAGTATAGCGAGACGGGTTAACGGTTATTCATTTCCAAAAAAATAGCATATAATTAGGAACATAATTTTATTCTACTTTAGATAAACATTAAATGCAAAAGTATGGAGGGAAAAATTAGGTTAAGTATAGCGAGACGGGTTAACATTTATAAGTAAGAGATAAAAAGAGTCTCGGGATTGTTGGTTCATCATAATGACTAATCTTTCAAAACCCAAACCTATATACTAATTTTATGTTAGACCTATTTCTAAAGTCCAGTTTCTCTAAGGCCTATCAAGGTTTCTCTCGAAATCAATGAGTGTGTTTCAATAACAATCACGCCTATTCTCATGGTTGATTGTTATCGAAACCCATTAAGAGCGAAACTTTAAGGTCTCAAGGTTTTCTAGACTATTCTCATGTTTCAAAAACCTTGTCTAATCTCACATGTCCAATACTAACCTTCTTCTTTCAATACTTCAGTTAGTATTTGAAATAAGAATTAAGAACGGTGAGATTAGATTAGAAAATAGGGTTACATAAAATTAGGGTTGTAGGCTTGGTTTGAATAGGATTAGGTCATTAGACTCATCCAACAATCCCAAGACAAAGAAGTCTACTCACTCATGTTCATTGTAGACATAGAGATTAAGAAGAAGAAGAACATGAAAGTAAATAACAAGAATAATAAAAAGCAAGAAAAGTAAGAACTTTTATTCAATGGAAATAATTGTCACAGAGAATTCCCAAGAACAAAAGATGATCAGATATGTCTGGTGGCTGCTCTATTTATATCCTAAAGCTAATTTAAGCCCTAAGAAAAGGTATAAAAATTACATAGCAAGCAACCCATGAGCTTTTAGGTCTGAAAATATATCAAAATAGCAGCCTGAAACCTTGGCACGGCCGTGCTCAGCTTAGCATGGGCCGTGCCGGTCTTTGAATAAAACAACAAAAATGGGAGCTGGCATCGAGCACGGCCGTGCGCTTGGAGGCACGGGCCGTGCCAGTCTCTCTGGAGTTTGGCATGCTTGAATAACTTGGAGGCAAGGTTTGGATGTTATCAGGCACGGCCGTGCCTGATATTTTTGCACATGATCTTTATATTTTTGGCCTCAATCAACTCTAAATCATGCTCTAGATCCGTCCATTCCTTAATCATGCTCCAAAACCCTTTTTTTTTCTTCTCTAAGACTCAATCTTTCACATATTTGTTCTTGAAATTAAATAACAAGCAATTTGAAGTACTAAAGTTCTAGAAAGTAAAAAAAAAAACACATAAAATCTAAATAAAATAGACTCTAATAAACACTAGATTATTGACTTATTAGGATGAAATCCATTTCTATTGCTTCACGCAGATGCGAACGTGTTCGCGTCAACTGTGTTTAGAGATTCGTGCCATTACGAAAGGTTCACGCAAGATTTCATAGTTCATTTCTCATGTCTGTGAAATTTTTGAAGCTCTCATGTCTATAGGTGATCTTTTTCCTCACTGTGACCTCGTTGAAGTTGTGCTTGAAGCTCTCCTTGAAGAGTTCAATGTCATAGTAGCCTCTGTTAACAACAAATCTGAGGTTATTTCCCTAGATGAACTTGAGTCCCAACTTCTCACTCAAGAAGCTTGTAAAGAGAGGGTTAAGAAGGCTGCAATAGCTGAACCAACTTCTATCAACCTCACTCATAATGTTGGTGCTGATTCTCAAGTTCAGGCACAAAATTCTGGATTTCATGATGGTAATTTCAATCCTAACACTCATTATAACAACAATAATCAATTTCCAGTAGTTATTTTGGTGGTAGAGGTCAGTCACGTGGTAGAAGATTCAGAGGAGGAAGGTTTAGAGGTAGAGGTGGCAGAGGAAATGGCTCTGCACGCCCCTATGTTCAGTGCCAGATCTGCTACAAACCTGGACATAATGCTAGTTATTGCCACTACCGTCTTCAACCTCAGTATGATCCCTACTTTGCAAACTATAGTTATGATGGTGCTTCTTGCAGTTATGGTGGTGCTCCACCTAATGTTTGGAAGCAACCTTGTTTTCCTACCTCTTGAGGTTCTCTTAGGCCTCAATCCTCTCAGTTTCCTTAATATTTTGGTGCTTAAAGATCTCAGGCACCACATGCTATGTTTTTTGGAATTCTTGTTGAATCTGTCAGCTCTAATGATGGTTTTAACCCTATTTCATATCTTGATTCTAGAGCTACTCACCATGTTACACCTGATGCAAGAAATTTAATGGATGCAGTCTCCCTTTCAGGTTCTGATCAGGTTCATGTTGGTAATGGACCGTCAATACATCCTTATGGACACATATGCCCTCCAGAAGGGCTCAGGAGCCCTCTCAAAGGGCTCTTGAAGCCCTATGCCCGTCCCCCTAAGGGTGGTGTCTTGATAAGCTTCTAGAAACATCTAGAATGCTCTAGAGTGACTTAGGGCCCAAGCTTCTTGGGGCTTAAGTTACCGAAATACAAGCCCACAAAGGGCTACAAATACCCCTTCTTGAGAGCATTCTAGAGGCATCACATAAACAGTCGAAACGCTAGATATTATTGTACTTTTGCAAGTACAGTTGGCGCCGTTTTTGGGAACCTCGGTAAAACTAACCTAGGTCACACCTCTGAATTGCAATCGCAATTTAGAAAACCATAAGACAGAAAATCTAAATCGCATCCTTCATTGCGATTCGAAAACCTTTTTCTTTCCACTACCTCATCGCCACGATGACGAAATCCTCTAATCACGACGCCACAGAATTACCTAAAGATCTATCAAGCATGGAAGTCGTATAAAGAAACTGTTCTTGATGATATGCCAGAACGTCATCAACACACTCGAAGTCGTTTCATAAGCAGATTCTAATATTCATGGATGAATCGTCAATGTTTTCTCTTTTATTAATTTTGTTATGAATTGTCACTGTTTTCTCTTTTGTTAATTTTGTTAATTGTATATATATCATGACAGCTTCTCTTATGTACGATAAGATAAGTTTCAAATAACTTTTATAAATTTCCTAACAGTGAATTTCCTTGGGTTTATAAATTGCAATAAAATTGGTTGGTGAATTAGTTCCAGCGGTGTAATAAAACAACATGGCGATTTCTACAAAAACAGTTCCCTTGAAGCCATCTTGTGTCAGGTATTATTGTTCCACTGATTTTGTTGGGCACTACTTTTGACAAGGTACTTCCTCTCTTGTTCGATCTTCATCGGTGATTTGGGCCAAGATAACACTTATTCAATTAGTTTCAAATTTTCAAAGTTATCATGTCCTTACTATTTCTTACTAATTTTGGAGATTTTTAGTATTTACTATTGTACTGTTGCTTGGGACAATACTTTCGTGAAGATAGACTATAATTTATTTACTTATCCAAGAGAAAATACTAAAAAATGTTGATTACTATTTCCTACTAATTTTGGAGGTTATTTTTCCTTTTTTATACACGATTCTCTGCTTGTTTGTGTCTATATCATGATGATATTAATTTGAATTCTCTTCTATTATTTTTGCCGTTTATCATGGTGGTAGTGCTTTTCGAGTGTGTTTGGTTCAAGTGTTATATGTTCATTTATTCTCTTTGACAAAAGTCTTGCACATGAATCATATCTTGTGTTTGATGTCACTCCCATCACTGCTATCCCTCCTTCTGAGTCTGTTTCTCAGTCTGTTGAGTCTGCTTCTAACTCTAGTAGTTCCTCTTATGTCTCTATGACTTCACCTATTGTTCCTCATAGAATTCATCCTCACAATACTCATTCTATGAAAACAAGAGGAAAACTAGGTATTGTTCAACCTAGATTGCATCTTACCTTATTATTAACTCAATACCAACAAGTTACAAACAGGCTGTCAAGGATCTTAAATGGCATCAGGCTATGCAAGCAGAATATGATGCTTTATTACTCAGAATATGATGCAATAATATTAAGATTCAATACTTTATGTGCATATTAAACCTAAATCTATTTATAGAATTTAGAGTTCAGTAGACATTATTTTAACCTAGATTCAAAAGGTATTTTTCAATAACAATTCAAATCCATAAGATTAAAAGCATAGAAATCAAGAATAACATCAATATCATGAGATACTAGAATCATACAATATCATACCAAAAAGGAATACATACTAGTAGAGTTGATTACATTTAATCCCAACAAAAAGAGTTTAGCTACTCATTGTCGTGGTAACCTTACAAGGAGAAGAAAAGAGATGGGTGATACCAAGCCTTATTTCTCATTGAATCTTGTGACTCCACCTTCAATCCTTGTTAGCTCCTTTTTCCTTGATGGTCTCTATAAGTTTTCCCCTGTCTTTCTCTCCCTAAAATCGCCCATCTCTCTCTCTCTCTCTCTCTCTCTCTCTCTCTCTCTATAAAAAAA
>Ga0228710_1013016_pt1 | contig 10075 bp, 5 predicted proteins | sample MedpolnodulmetaG_FD_177995 | JGI IMG/M metagenome (GOLD analysis project Ga0228710, IMG submission 177995) | Root nodule microbial communities from Medicago polymorpha collected in Santa Monica, California, United States - pink nodules | ecosystem: Host-associated > Plants > Roots > Nodule... | reverse complement strand
ACACACCACTCCCCCCCCCCCCCCCCCCCCCCCCCCCCCCCCCCCCCCCCCTCTTGTGGTTTTTCTCACCTTCATACTCAACCACGCTTTTTTTTCCATGATACATGTATGTATCTCCTAAAGCCAGTAGGGCTGGTCACGACATTCATCCACTCCAGTTGCCACATGAATGTACCTTTCTGTAAATTTGAGACAATTCTAAACAGATAGTCAGGATTAAACTATATACATACTTTGAGGTCTTTCAAGGTTATAACGTGGCTTAGATTAAGGGCGGATATATTTGGGAAAGTAGGCCAACTAAGGAACTTGGAGTTAGATTATCAACCTAAGGATTCCTGCTAAACATTAATGAACTACTAACCTTCTTTCCTTGAATCAAACAAAACGGATACTACAGTTGAACTATTTATCTTTTTCTTTTGACATAAATAAACATTTTTCTTAAGAGACCACAATTTTTTTATGTTTTGGCTCTTGATTTTTTTTTCTTTTTTCTATATTTTTTGCTGTGTAGACCCATGGCAATCTACATTTTTTTTCTTTTCATTTTGATAAATAAGTTCTACTAGTACCCACCCCAAACTTAAAATGTTGCTAATTTCAAAGAGGAACTTGTTCGAACAAAATGTGTTTAACATTACCCTTTGAGTTTTGATGATAACAAGGTATTAAAAAATGTCAATTGGATATGCTAATATTTGTTCAAGTGTGTAGGACCATAGATAAAAATTTGAGTGTCTTTAAATAAAGCATAGGTTCTAAAGAACAAATGAGAGCAATTGAATCTACAAAATGGAAGCTTGAGTTGCAAGAAAGCATCTGAAGACAAGAGGTTCTGAAGATCATAAGCTGGCGTCATCAGAAGCACCCTCACAGAAGTTGTTCACCAGAAGTTGACGTTATCAGAGGTTCTAAACATCATCAGAAGCTGAAAATCATCAGAAGCTGAAAGACTGAAAGTTTCAAAGTTTGGTAAAAGTTGTTATTCTCATACCTATGTATGCAGAAGGAATGGAAGTCTGGAGCAACGGCTATTTCAGAGGAATTTGAAGGCGTTAGATGCATATCCACTGAAAAGCGCAGAAAAAAGGACAATAGTACAATTGTACAACCACTACTCCACTACTCCACTCACCATGTCTACTATTGTACAAGAATACAACTGAACCTACGCTGTTTTGCTCTATACATGGAATGGATTTGAAATTGTTCCTTCATAGGACAATAACCAAATCAAGCAATAGATCATTGGTGATTTGGTCAAGCTTCAACAACGACTCTTTTGATGTGCTGCCAATCAAGAACGTCTCTTTCACACATCTATATAAAGGAGTGAAGACTTGAACATTTCTAAGAGACTCACAACAATTTACAATAGCCAAACCTCTGCAGGAATTGTTCCACATCAACGTTCACTTAGAATTTCTTAACAACTTTCATATCTTAGAAATTCTAGAGTCTTAAGAGTCTTATCTAATTTGTATTTGTGAACACCACTGATTTTATATCAAGTGTTCAACCTCAAACATTTTTCTTTATAATTCTGTTTGAATAGAAGTCTCTTGCAGTTGTGCTTGAGTAGTTTGAAGTCTCTTTCTATTTTGAGTAGTGAGCATTTATAATCAGATATTGATTTTAGTGAACTCTCCTTGGAGGTGCAAGGATGAGTGGACTACTTCTGGTTTGTGGAAGGAACCACAATAAATTGCTTTGTGTCTGTCTTCTTTTTCTCTCTCTTTACTTATCCGCTACAACTAGACTCTGATTACTACTTCAGAAGCTAAACTCTATCAGGCTCTGAACAGTAAATTCAGTTTTAGGAGAAGAAAAAGAAACCACAATTCAACCCCCTTCTTGTATTTTTCTCACCTTCAGAACTCCAAACTTAGCTTCAAACCATACCAAGCCAAAATAATTACCTATCTAACTCCAAGAGAAATCAAACAGGTTGCATTTAAAGTTCAGGACTGTGACATAATTCGTCACTTAGTAACAACAAAGAAAATTGCATCTGGAGGCTCAACGTGGTTTCACAAAGGATAATAAGAATATAAAAGGGTGGCTTGAAAGGCAAAGTACCACAAAAAAAATTGCCTCGTGTGTAATATAACTTAACCGATCGTCTGAAAAGAACGGCCGCAAATTCTAGAAAAAATAGCATCCATATGGAAAACTCATGATAGAAAGAATTATAGTACTAAAATGGATTGGAAATATTTGGCTCTAAATCTCACTGGTTTTGCTTTTCAGAAAAGAGATGGTGACCATATGAGTACCTTCAATAGTAAGTGTTGGTTTATATGGCTAATTAGTTTGTAAGCTAGAGGGGGCGTGAATAGCTTTTTGAAAAGTTTTTCCAGAGTTAATAAAAAACGAGTTAAACAAAATAGACTATTGGATTTGTGCGCAAACAATCACAACAATATACAAAAAGATAAATCTATGTGCAAAAAGATTTAATCTTAGAATTGAGAGATTCACAATACAAATCTTATATACAATTAATCTTTAATCAACCTTGAACAAAATATAAAACTTATAAACAATTTCAAACCAAACCTATATGAAAAAAATGCTAAGCTATCAATTGAAAACACAATGCATATGAAATTGAAGAACTGATTAGATGTTGCAATCAATTGATCTAAGCAAAGTAGTTAAAACCTAATTCAACGAATTAGATTATTTTGATTAAAAACAACTTAGATCAACACTAGAAATTAACCTACCAATTATTCAATTAATCAAATGCAATAGTAACAAGTAAAGAGGATAGGGAAAGAGAGATAACACCGATATTTTTATAGTAGTTTGCTCTTTCTCGTCCTTTCTAGAGCTACGTCTACTCTTCTTGATGAAGTACCTTCATCAAGGTCATCCACTATGTAACAAATGTTAAATACAATGTGTTTACAAGAGTTCCTTGAAATTAAACCTAATTCTTCAACCCATATGCAAACACTCCCCCAAACTTCAAATAACCTTTGAATTTGGTGCTCCTTGAATCTTCGAATCCTTGACTACCCGTGCACCCCTTCGAACTCTTTACTTGAGCCTTCGATGTTACGTTTAGTAAGTGAGTCCCCTTCGACTTCAAGAACGGTTAGAAAGACCCCCAAGTCCTTTGGAGCTGGAATGAGATTATTCACTTCACTTTAGAACCTTGATTAAGCCCAATCAATTTCCTTGAAAGAACCAACTTACAGTCCCTACTAGCACCTAGAAAATCAATGTGACTCAATGTACAAAGTGATTATAAGAAAAATTGTTTAATCTTGAAGAATGTATGAACAATGAGTTTTTGAGACCTAGAGAAAATAGATGCAAATGATTCAATTATTTTAGAGTTATGAGGAGAAGACTATATATAGAGAGGGGTGATAAGACAAAATTTTCGCATCAAATAAACAGGGTGAATCATCGATTCACTAAATGAGTGAATCAATTCAGACAGCAAAAAACAACCCAAGAACGCATCAAGGATGAAACGATTTAGTGCATAACTGAATCGATTCAAGTGAATCCAGGTTAGCCTAGTATGAAGAATGAAACGATTCATGTTTCTTATGAATCGATTCAGTGCAAGTCATATAGTTTTGTGAGACGATTCAAACTGAAAAGAGTCGATTCATACGTGAATCGATTCAAGGAGATGTGAATCGATTCACCTGAAGTCAAAGACTTAGATGAGTCGATTTAGTGTGTGTTGAATCAATTCAGGATGACAAAAGATGAACTAACACACTTTTTCATGAGACACAAGTGAATCCTAGACCAAGACACATAAATGTTGGGTGCTTTAACATGCTAACCATAAGGCAATCATCAAAATGGTAAACTAAGCTAAAGAACATCATCACAAACATATAAAATAAAACTGTGTAGGCTTCCATAAGCCTTAACAGTTATCGTGCTCTTGAATGTAAGGGTAACATAGCCTCATCTGTAAATGTTCTGAAATGACTATCTAAGACTAAAATAAGTAAAGCATAAAAGGAAATGTTGTAAATGTAAATGCAAATAAATAAAATTTTATAAGATAAAACTTGAGGATTAGTAACAGAAAAAGAAATAAAATTGATTAGAAAGGAAATCTCCGCTTAGCTTATTGAAAAGAAAAAATGCAGGAAAACAAACTAATGGATTGCCTCCCATTTAGTGCGTGTTTAATGTCTCCATCAGGAGGATCAATAGGTTGCCTCATATTCAGCGCGTGTTTTATGTTCCGAGCCTGACGGATATGTCTAACTTGTTCCTAGGAGCCCCCGACCTTCAGGCTCCTTGTCTTCCTCCTGATCTGCAACCTTCAGGTTGGCTTCTTCCTTCGGCATACCCTTCTTCCTTAGGTAACATTATTGTCCGAAAAATTTGTAGGTAATGTAGTCTACTCATGATCTTATGATAATATAGCCCGGGAAGTGGCGAGCAAAGGTCTCCCTAATATCATTTGAACTCTATCAAGTCCCTTCATTTCCAAAACTACTACCTTGATAAAGAACGTGAATCCATCAATGTTAATATCCACAATATCTATAACACCTTCGCATTTTTGAGAGAACCATCAGCAAGTCATATTCTTACTTTGCACGGTTTCAACTCTGAAGACAGGTCATCTTACGTTATTCTTAGCATATTTTTCAGTCATTTTCATTAGGTTTTAGCAACAAAAAGGAGGAGTATTAGAACGATTGCCTATGATTTCGGGAATTTTGTAATATTTTCTATATTTGAATTTGTAATTCCAGTTTTCCCGAAACATAGAAATTTTAAGGGGTTCTTGAAGTAATTCACGAAGAAATCATGCAAATCGGAAAATCAAGAACATCTGATGATTTGTGAAGACTTTGGGAAGACCAAGAATGAAGATTCAAAAGGCCTCAGGAGACTTTACAATGGGAGGAATTTTTTTCCTAGGTCCTGAGGAAAGTTTTTTGATGTAGAACACCTCAAACGACGAAAAATCGGAGAAACTGGGCCTAGGAAGCAGCACCATGCGCCTAGGGCATGAACCATGTGCCTAGGGCATCTTGACAGCAAGCTATGTACCTAGAGCATGGCCATGTGCCTAAGGCATATCCATGCACCTAGGGCATGGTTTTGGCTACACTCACATGTGCCTAGGGCAGGTGCCATGCTCCCCGAGAATCCAAAATGCGCGGGGTTCAAGCGTCTTTTCTTGCTTTTTGTGGAAAAAGCCCGTGTTTTCAGCCCAAACCTAGTTAGAAACTCTTACTATACATACCAATCTTCCTCATTTGAAATATCTCATTCAGAACTGGAGCAGTTTAAGAGGAAGGCAATTCTAGAGCTTCAGAGGAGTTTCTATCTTCTCCTTGATTTTCTAGTGTATGTTTTTATCTTTAGTAATTTGTTTTTAGTTACCGCATGTAACTAATTCTTTTTAGGTTAGACTTCTAAGATGAACCTCTATTTGTTTAATTTAATGTCATTTATTACTATCCTAATGCTTATACCTTGATATTTATATCTTGATACTAATATATATCTGTCTAGGAAGTAATTAGTTATAACTAGCGAATGATATCGAAAGTGAGTCGACCCTAGTAGTAAGAACTTAAGAGGTGACATTACTAATATTGAGTAAAATCTGCTGAACCTAGGAGGTAACTAGTTAATAATTAAGGAAGCAAGTGTCTTCTTGAAGTAAATAAGTCGTAGCCTAGTAGAACCATTATGTTCAACCATTGGTAAGTTAGACGCTAAAAGGTCTGCCCATTTGTACAACTACTATGTGCGAGATAAAGTGTGCTATGAGTGACCTAAGATTTATAGATGGGTAGACCTACATGAACCATGGGCTTCATTGCCTTGGGAAATCTTGGAAAGCGAATATAAAGTCTATGCTTTCAATTATCTTTGAGGTGCTAAGACCCCACATGTAAGGATCACCGTGTGATCAACAGGTGCAACCAAACATTGGAGGGATAAACCTAATCAACTGAGATAGTATAGACCCCACACGTAAGGATCACCGTGTGATCAGCAGGTGCAGCTTGATGACCGATTAAGTTAGTAACGTCCCAACGACCTCATCACTTTTATAGTCTACCTAAGATAAATTAACGCGACATTACTGTTATTTAATATCCAACAATATAAATAGGGGGGATTCGAAGAATCCAAAACGCTGCTTACTTTTCTACAACCAAAAACAAGTAACTTGCTCTAAGCAAACACATAAAAATTGCAAATCTCTAACTCTTAACTCTTTTATTTTATCGTCAAACTTAAAATAAGTAACGCGAATTGTTTAGACGAAACAACAATCCATGTGGATACGATACTCTACTCATCACTTTATTACTTGGTAAACGATGTGGTACACTTGCCTAATCCACACATCAAGCTCCATTCCTCCATTCTTGTTGAAAAGTGATAGTGATATCATATTTGCACTAGATCTGAGGTCACACATCACTTCTCCAACATAGAATTCCTTGATGTTAGCTGGAATGCTTAAACATCATGGGTCTTCCTTTTTCGTTGGAGAGTCGTCTTAATACTTCTTGCGATCTTGTTTGGTAACAACAACCAAATTGTAATAAATTGGTTTACCAATTAGTTTAGCGCTATTAGTGTGTGTTTGTCTATCATTTTATACGCATAGATCCAAGTTTGTTAATAAGAATCACTATGTGTTGGGATATAGGATTCAAGAGTCTTACGTTCTTTTTAGACTCCTTTCATGTTGTTCAATTAGTGGCTAAGGAAACTTCGAACTTTAATTAATATTCTAATCACTTGGAACTAATTCGAAGTTATTTGACAAAGCAATGAGATATCACCATCCACCATATCCTTAGAGAAGAAAATTCTTGTGTGAAAGATATTAACCACACTTTTATTAGCCTTATTCCTAAACCTAAGACCCCCATTCATCCCTCTAACTTCAGGCCCATCAGCGTATGCAATGTTATTTTAAAAATTATTACTAAAACTTTAGCTAACAGGGTAAAGTCAGTCCTTCCCTCTATTATTACCGATCATCAAAGTGCTTTCTTGTCTTGGAGGCTAATCATTGACAATACTATGCTAGTCTTAGAACAAAATGTGTTTGACAATGCCACTTTGAGTTTTGATGATAACAAGGTATTAAAAAATATCAATTGGATCTGTTAATATTTGTTCAAGTGTGCAGGACCATAGACAATTTACAAGAGCCAAACCTCTGCAGAAATTTTTTCACATCAAAGTTCACTTAAAATTTCTTATCAACTTTCATATCTTAGAAATTCTAGAGCCTTAAGAGTCTTATCTGATTTGTATTTGTGAACACCACTAATTGTATATCAAGTGTTCAACCTCAAGCATTTTCTTTCTAATTCTGTTTAAATAGAAGTCTCTTGCAGTTGTGCTTGAGCATAGGAAGTCTCTTGATTTTGTTATTGAGCATAGGAAATATTTTGCAGTTGTACTTGAGTAGTTTGAAGTCTCTTGCTATTTTGAGCAGTGAGCATTTGTAATCAGATATTGATTTTTAGTGAACTCTCCTTGGAAGTGCAAGGGGGATAGCACTACATTTGGTTTGTGGAAGGAACCTGTATAATTGATTTGTGTCTTTCTTCTCTCTCTATCTCTTTTATTATCCGTTGCAACTAGATTCTGAACACTACTTCAGAAGCTGAACTCTATCAGGTTCTGAACAGTATCTTCAGTTTTAGGAGAAGAAAAAGAAAACACAATTCAATCCCCCCTTCTTTTGTTTTTCTCACCTTCAGTTGGCATCTAAAGCCTTGGTCTATTGTCTTAACACTTAACAGTGTAATAGATAAAGATCTGAGAAAAACATGGCTGATGAAATTCTCATTCCTAGAAACAATGTTGTTCAGTATGACTATGGTACCTCTGATGATAAGAAATCTGACTCAGGCAAAGCTCCAAAGTTTAATGGAAATTGTTGTTGCTTGTATACCTCGCACAGAGTACATGAAGATGAGTGACAAATCTACTGCAAAGGCAATGTTTTTTTCACTTTGTGCAAACTATGAAGGAAGTAAGAAGGTTAAAGAAGGAAAGGCTATTATGCTTGTTCATCAATATGAGTTGTTCAAGATGAAAGATGATGAAAGTATTGAGGAAATGTACTCAAGATTTCAGACTCTAGTCTCTGGACTTCAAATACTGAAGAAAAGGTATGTAGCTTCTGATCATGTGAGAAAGATTTTGCGAAGCTTACCTGCCAGATGGAGACCTAAGGTTACTGCTATTGAGGAAGCTAGGGATTTAAACACTTTAAGTGTTGAAGATCTTATGAGCTCTCTTAAGGTTCATGAGATTAGTCTCAATGAGCATGATTCTGTTAAGAAGCCAAATTGTATAGCACTTAAGTCCAAAGGGAAGCAGTCAAAAGCTCTCAAAGCAAATGAGTCTAAAGATGAATCACCTGATAGAGATTCTGATGAAAACCCTGGAGTTGTTGAGAAGATGGAAATGCTTTTAAACAAGCTTGAGTATTTGGCTAGGAAGAACAAGAAGTTCTTGAGCAGAAGTAGTGTCTACAAAGGTTCTAAGAAAGAAGATCAAAAAGGCTGCTTCAACTATAAGAAGCCTGGACACTTCATTGTTGATTGCCTTGATCTTCATAAGGAGAAATCAAAGGAAAATTCTAAGAAGGCATCATTCAAATTAAACAAGTATAGAAAGCAGATTAAGAAGAGCTTAATGGCTACCTAGGAAGATCTAAATAGTGAATCAGGATCTGACAAGGATGATGCTGCAAACGAAGCCAATGTAGGTGTTGGGTTAATTGCTACAGTGACTTCAGAAGTTGAATCAGAATCAGATTCTGAGGATGAAAATGAGGTATATTCTAAGATTCCCAGAGAAGAACTTATTGATTCACTTAAAGAGATCTGCACACATTTTGAACATAGAACCAATGAGTTGAGTGATTTAAAATATAAATATGTTGCTTTAATGAAACAACAAGAATCAACTCTATTGGATCTGAAAGCATCTGAGGAAGGACTTAGAGGTTTTGACTTCATTTGTAAAACTTATGAAGACAAACTCAAGTTTCTTTGTCAGAAGCTTCAAGAAAAGTGTGAAGGGAAACCTTTAAGTAAACATGAAATTGCTCTTGATGATTTTATTATACCTGACATTGACAGAAGCAAAGTAACTTATATGATTTATAGCATTTACAAGAACAATGGTAAAGGGATTGGATTTTCAGAAGGGAAACCTAATGAAATCAGTCCTAAAGCATGTTGTGAATACATTAAAGGAGGATTGAAAACTTTCTTTGTGCCTGAAGGTGCTAAGGTTGAGACTGTTGCTAAGTTAGAACCTGAAGCTTCTAGTTCTAAGACTAAGAATATTTCAAAGTCAAAGAACATTAAGTCTAAGGCAATGACAAACTCTGATTCTAAAACTTCAAAGATCAAGATTTTGAAGATATCAGAACATGTTCCTTAGAGTTTGATGAACTCAGTATCTGGTATCTTAAAGCCTAAGTTTCAGAGAAAGAAAATAGTTGTTGCTTCTTGTGAACCAAAACCAAAAGGTGTTAAATCTAAGGTATTGAGTGATGAGAAGCTATCAGACCTTCAGCACAAGGTACAAAAGAAGAAGAGTAAAACCTTCAATACTAACGCCAAAGGACCCATAAAGATATGGGTACCTAAATCTGAAATTTTGTATGTTGCAGATATGCCTAAGAGTAAAAGAGGATCACAAGTCATGGTCCCTAGACAGTGGTTGCTCACGACACATTGTTTACACTGGTTTTTGGTAAACAACTGTTGGTTTAAAATTAATTACTTGCAAGATCAACCAGTCAATCTTAATAACATATTGCGCTTTTTATCTTGTAGAAATTCATGATTGTTCTTCAAAACATATAAAAGATATGAAGATAAATGTCGAATCTGACTTAGTCAAAATCCGTCGAAGTTATTTCCAGAATGAAAATAAAAGAGATTGCTGAAGGAAAATCGAAACGTTTTCAGAATAAAGCAGCGGATAAAAATTCGATTTTCTTTCCTTGGATCATTACGAATTAACACATGAATCAGTGATTCGATTGTTACCTCGAAGTGTGGAATCTGAA
>Ga0228710_1013014_pt1 | contig 10076 bp, 5 predicted proteins | sample MedpolnodulmetaG_FD_177995 | JGI IMG/M metagenome (GOLD analysis project Ga0228710, IMG submission 177995) | Root nodule microbial communities from Medicago polymorpha collected in Santa Monica, California, United States - pink nodules | ecosystem: Host-associated > Plants > Roots > Nodule... | reverse complement strand
TTCTTTGTCCCAAATTATAAGCAAAAAAGACCAACTTTTATCATATATAATTATGTTTTTTCAAAAAATTATCTTTTTCAAAGGAAAATTAAATGCAAAGTGCTTTCAATTTGCTCTCGTTTTCATTTTCTCTATAATCAACTACCAATAAAAATTGCTTTTACATCTTCCTATAAAACTTATTTCAAAGATAACCTAAAAAACCAAGTTACAAACAACTATGTTTTAGTTTTCTTCATAAGTATAATTTATTTATTTTTTTGTTTATAATATGAGACGAAGAGAGTATAATTTTATTAATGTATTCAGTCACATTCAATATATCTCCAACTTTTTTTAATCGCAGATATGTGAGTGTCAGTGTGGAAAATGGTTATATTTACGAAAATTGGCTGCAAGAAAGGCACAAATAAATCTTATCGGTTGATCTTAGTTTTTCAACCACACACACACATGACCGTGTATTTAGTTTTGTCAAAAAAAAATGACCGTGTATTTAGTCAAAATATTTAATTAATGTGTCTCTTTTTTTAAAAAATAAAATTAAATGCTTCATAACATGTACTTCTGTGTCAATTCTTGAAAAAAAAAAATTGTAAGTGTCAATTGTCAAATGTTTTTTTGTGTATGTCATTTATGTTTTTATATACTTTCTCACCTGATTGGATCTTTTTTCCCCTTCTGAAATAAAGAATATTCACGACAGTCACACATCCAAACGACAAGCAAAGATGTGATATAGCCACAGAGCTTGGGATGGATCCAAATCAAGTGAAGTTTTGGTTTCAAAACAAAAGGAGTCAACAAAAGGTTACATTTTTTTTCTTTTATTTAATTTGATACTTCATTTTAAAGACAAAAGTCTTTTACATGATTGACCAAGTAATATAAATTAATAATAATTTTACTTGTATATCATGACTTCTAGACTCAAAATGAGAAAGCAACAAGCTCCGCACTTCTAGCGGAGAATGAAAGGCTACTTAACGAGAACAACCAAATGAAAGAGGAATTGAAGAATAAGATATCATGCAGTGGTTCGTATCGTAAGAATCATGAAGATTATAAAAACTCCATGCGACAACTTCAACTTAAAAATGCTCGTCTCAAAGAAGAGGTGAGTCAATATGACTAATAATACATGTAATTTGTTAAGTTAAGCGTGAGCAATTAGTCTCACATTGAATCTATTTCGACCCTACAAAACCAGTTTTTAATGTAAAAATTATTCTCATAGAACACATGTTCATGTCATATCTAATCTAGTATGAGACTTTTAATATCGACTATTGATCTTGTCGCACCTGAGATCTTTGAGTGACGATGTTGAATGGCATTTGAGTTACGCACTTCTGTGAGAAGTAACTTTTTTCTATGGAACAATGGGAGCGGTGTACCTGCATACGTTCTGAGGATCAAGTAAGTAAGTGATATGGAATGATAGGTATTTTATGGTAAATGTGAGCGTACCTGACCCAATGTCCATGGGTTAATATTTATAGAGTAGGTTTAGGGTTGTGGTTTTTGGACCATTACCTAGACAATTGTCTTTAAGGGACAGTTGTAGTCCTCAAGAGATAACAATGAGTAGATAATGAGATGATGGCCTTGGATCCGGACTAAAGGATCCAGATTGCTTCCAGGGGTCATTATTCCCATGTTGTCTATACCATGGTACTTACAAGCCTTGTACAAAGAGCCACTTAGAGCACATGTTGGGTTGGACCTCGCCCAGACCGTAGCAACTATGAATGTCACATTTTTTCTTTTATTTAATTTGATACTTCATTTTAATGACAAAAAGTAATATAATTTAATAATAATTTTACATGTATATTATGAATTCTAGACTCAAAATGAGAAAGCAACTGGCTCTGCACTTCGCACGGAGAATGAAAGGCTTTTCAATAAGAACAACCAAATGAAAGAGGAATTGAAGAATAAGATATCATGCATCGGTCCATATTGTAAGAATCATGAAGATTATGAAAACTCCATGCAACAACTTCAACTTGAAAATGCTCGTCTCAAAGAAGAGGTGAGTCAACATGACTAATAAGATGTGTATTTTGTTACATTAAGAATGAGCAATTAGTCTCACATTGAATCAATTTCGATCATACAAAACAAACTTTTAATGTAAATATTATTCTCATAGACACGTGTTAATGTCATATCTAATTTAGTATGAGACTTTTAATATCGACTATTGATCTTGTCGGGACTGTGATCTTTGAGTGACGATGTTGAATGGCATTTGAGTTACATATTTCTGTGAGCAACAACTTTTTTCTATGGAACAACGGGGGTGGTGTACCTGCATGCATTATGATAATCAAGTAAGTAAGTGATGTTGAATGATAGGTATTTTAGGGTAAATGTGAGCGTACTTGTCCCAATGTCCATGGGTTAGTATTTATAGAGTATGTTTAGGGTTTTGGTCCTTGGACCTTTACCTGTCCTTAAGGGACGGTTGTAGTCTTCAAGGGATATCTGTGAGTAGATCATGAGATGATGACCTTGGATCCGGGCTGAAGGGTCCAGATTGCTTCCAAGGGTCATTATTTCCATGAGGTCTATACCATGGTCCTTACGAGTTATGTACAAAGAGCCACTTAGAACATATGTTAACTTGGACCTCGCCCAAACCGGAACAACTATGAATGAATATAAGAGAGACTAATATATCTAATGTCTCAAGGTTTTAAGAGGAGATATGATGGTATGATCTCTTAGTGGTTTCAGAGCCTTAGTTCAGCTTAGTGGGCGAGGGAAAGTGAGTCATGATGTATTAGATCCTTGTGTAAATGTCATTCTGACATCACTCAGGAGTTGGTGTTTCGTTGGTTGTAAATATTGGGTAGAAATTGTGGTGTTCAAGTGTGACCACATCAACCACCAATATATAAATATTGGATATATAATAAATGTGATCCACATATTCAATGTTTTAAGATTTTGTATGAAGATGTGTTATCCTGATCTTTTGATGGTCCAAGAAATACTATAATGTCTGTTTGTTGTAACAAACAATGCAAATATAGGAAATTGGACACTCACACTTGAGGAAGAAATTGTTGGTCGGATTAAAACGTTAGTTAGTCCACATGGACTATGAATTGTGGATATATAAGAGAGGTGAAACATATATCCAATAACCTAAGATTTTGATTGGATATGTGATGTATTAATCTCTTAATGGTCCTTGATTATTAATTGGAGTATCTTTTATACTCTCCTAATTGAAATAATATTTATATGTTATTAGATTATATACAAAATGACTGATTTGTGTTTATTTATGAACTTGTTTTCAGCATGAGAGGATGTCAAAATTTATTGCTACACATATGGAGAAAATTCCTGTTGTTTCGGATGAAAATGTTTTGGTCAAACCAACATGCAGAAGAACAGAAATGGAAAAAATAATGATGTTGGAAGTTGCAATTGCAGCAAAAGAAGAGTTACTTAAGCTCTTAAGCACCAATGACCCCTTATGGGTTAAGTCTCACGTTGATCAAAGACTTGTTCTTCATCAAAAAAATTATGAGGATGTATTTCCTATTATTGATCATTTCAACGGTGCTAAAACAAGAGTTGAATCTTCTAAAGATTCAAAATCAATCAGATTTGGAGCAAGGCATTTGGTTAAATTGCTTTTGGATTCGGTAAGAATTTATAACTAAAGTATCCCCACAAAGATGTTTATGGAAATATTGAAAGATTTTTATGTGGAGTATTTCCTACATATAAGATTTTTAGTGTTAACCCTTGTATGCTCAATAATTTAAATAGTCATTGTGGTCAAACGATCTAAGCTATTGGATTGAGATGATTCATCTACTTTAGATACTTAAGGGACAAATTTATCATATCATATATTTTTGGAGATTAAGTAGTGTAAATAAAGTGAGACTTGAGTAGCTAATAGGATTTTTACACGTTAAATATGTATACTGATGTTTTAAAAACATTAATTTTAACATTATCTTACAATTTTAATTAATAAGAAGTATTCATTGTCTATTGAAATGTTGTAATTTTCATCTATCTATCTAGGAAGATTGGAAAACTCTTTTCTCAACTATTGTTACAAAAGCGGAAACAATTGAAGTGCTTGAAGAAGGTTCTTCAGAAAATCGAAGTGGAGTTTTACAATTGGTATATATTCCTAATTAAAACCTTTCTTTTTATAATAACTTATTTATTTATTTATAATATTTTGATTTTTGCTAATATGGTACAACTTATATATTGCAGATGTATGAAGAGATGCATGTTCTTTCACCTTTTGTGCCATCTCGAGAATTTTACCTTCTTCGCTATAGTGAACAAGTTGAAGCTGGTACTTGGGTGATAGCTAATGTATCGTATGATTGCTCAAAAGAGGGTGGACTCCATTCTCCTACTTGGATGTTTCCTTCTGGATGCTTGATTCATCAAATTTCCAATGAGTATTCTCAGGTTGGTACAACTAGTATGTGTGTCTATATATATATATATATATATATATATATATATATATATATATATATCTTTGCTTTTTTAGGCCATCCCATTGGATTTTTAGGTCTAAAGCAAATTTTATACCGAGGCTTTTTAATTGTTTTGACACAGAAACATAAAAATTGAGAACATTAAATTTGTAATTTTAGTTGAGCCATGACACTAAATATTGACATCACTTGCGGTCAAAGTTCAAACATTAATTCCTATGGCAGCAGGAGTTTAACTCCGTCCGTTAAACTCAATCCCCATTAGTTCAAAAACTTTTCTTAAACAACAATTTTGTTTTTAATAAGATAAACATTATTTATCAAATGTTAAACTTTGAAATAGAAAGGTAAAATTGAATTCAAACACAAATATAAATTACCTTTTCATATTTTGGTTGCATACAACATGCCTTAATATATTTCAAACAACTAACATCATACTTACCAATAGGAATCTAAAAAGGAAAAAAGAATTTGAGATATGTATAACCAATAAAATAGCTATCTTTAAAATCAAACTTGCAACATAAATTACAAGCACACAACTCTTCAATTAACTACGATCCGAGCTAGACGCAACAATTGATTTGGGGCCTAATATAAGGCCTAAAACATTCGAGGGTCTAAAGTCCTTGCTTTAGTGACAACCTTCGTAGGCTGGTTCTGGTTTTTTGTGAAATACAATTTATGATTAGAGTTAATATGGTCCAAAAATAAATTACTAAAATAATAATTAGTGATAAAAATTAAAGACAAAAAATGAAATTTCTGTCACTAATTTGATTTGTTTAGTAGTGAATATATAAGATATATAAGTAATTTTTGTATACACATATTTTCTAATCTCTAAGTTGATGCATGCATGCTTTGCTAAAATTTGATAATAGTATGATATGCTAGCTAAATGCGTTATTTGAACGTTGTTAATTTAAATATTGTTGATAATGACTCAAAATTGGTGAGTTTTGGAAAAGTGAAACCGTGACACGATTTGAAAATCGTGGCATGATTTTTTGGCAGAATAGTGTGCTTTTGAAAGCTAAATCGTGACACCATTTTGGATAAGGTTGTAATACAATATTGTGTCCAGGCTTAATCGTGGTGCGATTTAGACAAATCATGATACAATTTTGTCTGGATCTGAACACTATATAAGCATCCTTTGACCCATTTGTTGGGTAAGCTTGATGAATCTTATGGAAACCAAAGGAGGAAACTTTTAAGGTATTTAGATAGTAAAAGTTGAGGGTCTTTGGGTGAGGTTCAAAGCTTCAATATGTGAATCTTGGAGAACCAAAAGAGGGGGCTCTTGGGAGAATGTTGGTGCCTTTTGGGGAGAGATTCTTAGGGTTGAGAAACACATTAAAAGAGAGTCATTTGTGAGCAACTTGGGTGAGTCTTGGGTAACCAAAAGAGAAGATCGTTAGGAAATCAAAGGCTAATGGTTGGTTCTCTTTTTGGGGGTTAGATTCTAGAGTTAGGAAACAATTGGGAAACACCTTGGATGAGTGAAATAATTGAGTCTCTTTTTCATGGGAGGAGATTAAGAGAATGGTAGAATTAGGTTTGTTCTAGGAGAGCTTGTTGAAGCTAATTTCTTTTAACTATTTTGTATCTCTTCGTAAAGAACTCATTGATAGTAGGTTGGAGAGATCAATCTCTCCTCCAGAGTAGGTAATTGTTGGATCGAACTAAGTAAACAATTATTTGGGGTTGTTCTTTTTCTCTACTCTTTTTCTCTTGTTTATTCTTTGGTTCGATTGTGGTTTTGCTTTATACTTAGTTTCAAGATTAGATCTAGATTGTTATTGTTGCCTGTGGTTATTTTGGTTATTTGTTGCCATTGATACTTATCCCACAAATCTAAATTTCATTGATGTGAGATTTGTAGTTAACGAATTCACATCAAATACTTTTCTTGTAGGTTTCATGGGTTGAACATGTGGAAGTCGTTGACAAGATCCAAACACACCGTCTCTATAAAGATGTTGTCAATCTCACAATTGCATTTGGAGCAGAAAGACGACTTTTAGATCTTCAAAGAATGTCTGAAAAGTTTTCTAGACTGAAAAACATATCTATTTATGATAGCGGAGGTAGCTCACTATCTATCAACATTACACTAAATTAACATATTTTTTGGATAAAATCAAATTAACATTTTACGACTCCTTCCATCTCATGTCATGTGTATTTTTAAGATAATGCGCAATTTTTAAGATAATGCGCAATGTTAAATTCAATAGTAAAATAATGCATTCGTCTAGAGTATTGAATTGACACATTTATAATGCCAAATAAATTTCGACATATATTGATAACTACTTCCTTCAGTCCTATTTACAAAAGACATTTGAGTCAACATGAAGTGATGTATCTAATCCAAGCTTTAAATCAAATACCTCAATTTTTGTTGACCTAAAAGTTTTACGAAAATGAATTTATTCTCTTTATCAATTGATAAATTTTATGTGGGTAAATGAGTCCCACAACATAGATTAGTGTGGTCCACATGAGTTTTGATCAACAATACAAAAAATATAAAAAAAAAAGTGTTAGAAAGTTTGTTGTTAACAAGTATCTTATCTTTATTAAGTGAGTTAATTTGTTATTCTATTCATTTTCAGTGGTTACTTTACTCAAAGGAAAGAAGAGTGTGGTGCATCTGTCTCATCGAATGGTTAAGGACTATTGTAAAATTTTGTCCCTGTTAAGAAAGTCAAACATCCCACAATCCTTAGCTGATGTTAATGATAGCAAGATAATGCTTGCTATTAGAAAAAGTGGGGTCCTGTTTAAACCAAACAACAATGGCACTTTTATGGTTGCTACCTCAGTGTTGTTTCCTTTCCCATCTCAGATGTTGTTTGACTTCTTAAGAGATCCTGCAAGACGTTTTCAGGTTCCTAAAGCTAATTAAATAGTCTTTTAGTTTATTTAAATTTAGAGGTCGTTTGTTATTAATTATAGAAATAATGATTTGATATTTAATAATTTATAAATTAATTTGTAGAGTTTTTTTTTAAAATTAAATAATTTTTTGTCTTTTATATTAGAATTAAATATTTTTTTTAATTATTTATTAAAATGAATTTTTAGCTAAACTACTAAAAACAATTTATGATTTGATTTAGCTTTTAGATTAGTTTTATTCTTTTTTAGATCACATTTTTTTTTTATGAAAACCCGCTCCAACGGATAAAAGTTTTTTTTTGAAGGAACCAATAAAAGTTTTAAAAGTGATTATTATTTTGTTTAAAAAAAAGTTTTTCTCACGGAAAAAGTTGTAAGAAGCAAGCTTATAATTTGCTTTTTTTTTTTTGAAACAAAGCTTGCTTGTTCGTATATTTTAATATTTTTTCTAATAGACTATCATTAATCAATTTACTCATTATTTTTCTTGTAGTGGGATGATAATTATCAAGGAAATGCAATGCATGAGATTGCACACATTTCAACTGGGGGTGACTCAAACAATTATATTTCAATTATTCAGGTACTCACCATTTTTCTTCCTTAAAAATAATTTAGCAATTATTATGTATTTATAAAGATGATTGACACCCAAATGTTAAAACATAAAAGTCATTTATGAAAATAAAAACATCAAGGATTTTATGATCATATTTTTTTTTGGCTTTCGCACCGGTTTCCGACCCATCAAAGGTGGGTGACTAATCCGGCTCGTGCGTAGAGGCATGGGCACTGGCCAAACGTTGTTCTCCTAGGAATCGAACCCGCTATCTCCTGGATACTTCCTTGAAAGGAGCTCCTTGCCACTAGAGCCCTTTTTTTTGTATGAGAGGAGAAATCATTACACTAGTTGTCTAGTCATATATATCATCGTTTTTTTGGGTATGCAAATAAAATAACAAACACTTTTAAACTCGGCGAAGATAACAAACACTTGAGAGGTTGCATTATATTATACCTCTAAAGAGTAAGCAGTAATGTACTTTTCAACCTAATGTTGGATGCCATTAACATCTAACACCCCTGCATTTCCAACTTGCAAAGAGATTGTATGAATCCTCTCCCAATATTCAACATATGCCTAAAAATAACCAGTATTGGCATCATTTCCTTAAAAAATTACCTTGCTTTCATAAATTTGTCATAAAAAATTATGTTGATCCCAATCTTGACAATCATAATATATTCAAAATATGAATCAACTTGATTCTTTTTTGGAATAAAAATCAAGTTGTCCCTTTATTGTAAATGCTTTCCCTATTATTAACTTGATTGTCAATAATTCATGTGAGCAGCCTATGGAACCTCCTCCCCCAAACGGTGTGGTGATCATTCAAGAATGCTTCATAGATCCTCTGGCATCTTATGTTGTGTTTTCTCCTTTAAATATACCGGATTTAAAGGATTCCATCAATGGTAAACCTTCATCAACAATGTCACTTCTTTCCTCTGGCTTTATCATCTTCAACGACAGTCAATCTCATTCGAGGAAAAATGCAAGAAGTTCTTTGTTGACCGTGGCTTTTCAACTATCGATGTCTAGTCTAGAAGGAGTGAATTTGGATGTTGTCGCTAAGTCATTCATGACCAAAACCATCAACAACATTAGAGATTCTTTAATTGTCTAAGAACTTCTTTGAATACCTTCACATTAATAAGTTAAGCAAGATATTTATCATATTATGTTGCTCTGTTTTATTTAATTCATATACTTTTCAACAATTTTAGTTTTTGGCACATTTCTTCTTTGTAGTTCTTGTCAATTTTTTTTGGAACATCTAATATCTTGTATCTTTGCTTTGTTATGATCTCATTAGAGTCATTATTGAATTATAAATATATTTTTCTCATTTCTTTTTCTTCCTGACACGGTATGAATTGGGATCGTAACCAAGAGTATCTCAAACTTGTCATACTTTATTTGATGAAACTTAGCTGCTAATTTGTTCCTAATATCATCATTTTCCTCATATCAATCTTCATTTTTTTAAGATTGGATATTACAAACATGGCTAGGTTAACCCTTTCCAAAAAGTTCTTCAATCGTATGCACAGTTAATTTTAGAAAAGCATTACACACTCCTTAAAAATGACTTTATAAGTAATACAATCATTCTTCTGAAGGTAATATCCGACACTTTAAAAGTAATAGAATCATTCTTCTGAAGGGAACCACCTCCATAATTTTGGGCGCCCATTAATGCTAATAGTTCTCCAAAGGATGACAACTGGTTGCTTTTGTAGTAAACCTTGAAATTATGGATACTCTTCATGTTGAACTTATAGGTGTTACAATGAAAATTGAGATAACTTACTATATAAACGACGACATAATTATTTTTTGGGTTAATAGTGCTTTTCACCCCTGTAATATAGGCCATTTTGGATTTTCACCCCTATAAATTTTTTGGTTTGATTTACATCTTTGTAAAAAAAAAAATTCTTCCGGAAAACACCCCTCCTCAATCCAACTCATCAAATGCGCATATGTGGTGCTGACTTGGTTTTTTTTTTTAATTGTCCACATCAGATTTTATTTTTTAAAATATCTGAAAATTAATTTTCAAAAATCAGAAAAGTATTCAGATTAAAAAAAAAATCAAATAT
>Ga0228710_1013012_pt1 | contig 10077 bp, 2 predicted proteins | sample MedpolnodulmetaG_FD_177995 | JGI IMG/M metagenome (GOLD analysis project Ga0228710, IMG submission 177995) | Root nodule microbial communities from Medicago polymorpha collected in Santa Monica, California, United States - pink nodules | ecosystem: Host-associated > Plants > Roots > Nodule... | reverse complement strand
TTAATTAATTTATCATTTCCAAATTATATTTTTCTAGTGCTTATTTCGTTCACACAATTATGTACCCCCATTAATTAAAGATACACCCCCACTATATAATCTAAGGTCAAAAATTGGGGTATGACACATATAAACAAGTGGCATCATTAAAGGATGGCATCATGGCATCATGCATTAAAGGATAGCGTGAGTTAGAATATTAGTGAAAGTGAGAAAGAAAACCAACGTGAGTTAACTCACGTTAGAGTTCATGTGAATTTTCAGCATGACTTAAGTCACATTGCGTGAGTTAAGTCACGTTGAGTTTAACACCTGCATGAATTAACTCACGCAAGGGTATTTTCGAAAGTTTGGTTGGGAGCGAGATAAACGTGTTGGGAGAAAAGTAGAATTCCTGGATGAAACCAAGGCACAATCGTCTTGATCCAGAGTCCATTATTGTCACTAAGGCCCAATAAGACATCCACATGTTATTACAACCTACATGCATCAATAAATAGTCGTGTCACACTCGATCATACACTCAGAGCACATTTGAGCCCTCCACTTGATCCAACGATCATCCAACCATTGTGCTTCAAGGGTAAATCCGGAAAATCCACACTCAGTGTCTATAAATAGGGTATGGCTCACCAAAAACAGGCATATCCCCCCTCGTTATGGTGAAGGATCAACTTCAATCATCGATAACCTCTACAACAACAAATTCACATATCCGACCAATGCAGGTCTTCGATGACAAGAATAGTATTAAAGTAGTTTAGGAAGATCCATATGATAAATTTCTTTTGGTTTCATGAGATAGTTGAAAGAATTCTAAAAAACTTGTCGAGTTCTAAAAAATATGATAAATCGAAGTACATAATTGTTTGTCTGGTATGAATCTTTGGAGCTATATACTTCGGCGGCGGTTACGGTAGGAGAGGTGAATAGATCTCCTACCGTAGGAGACCATGTAAAAGACTTTTTTTTTTTTTTTACAACTATATTGACATGTGTTTGTAGGTGGTTGGCATAATGGTTATTAGTGTTGCATTTTGTTGAGGGGGTTATCTAGTGTTGCATGTTAGTTGTATTTAAGTAATGAGAAATTATATTTGAACAACTATGTTTTGACAACTTTTGTGACAACTTTCTCCTTTATATTCATATTAATTTTTTACTTTCTCTCTTTACTATTTTGGTTTTTGTGTCAATACCTCATTTTCTTTGTAAAATTTTGGTTGTCTCAAAAGTTGTCATATCAATTGATGTTCAAATAATACAACCTTTTAAATAATTCATTTAAATGTGCGTCCTTCTTAAATAGAATATTATTTTTCCACCTAGAGTATATAGACAATATATTCAATATTCTCCAACTCGTTGAACGGTAGGACATTAATATAATGACTTTATATAATGAGAGGTAGTTGAAAATATATTTACGTTTTTACTATAGATTGAATATTATGAGCTTTTTTAAATAATTGAATATTATTAGTTTTTTTTTAACAATAAAAAATAAATTATATTAACAATGACTGGGTAATCTCCTTAGCACAAGGTGTACAAAGGAAACCACAAATAATTACAAGTCGTCAATCCATGGATACACAAAAAGGTTAGCCGACACCTAAATGGGTTCAACCACCACATCTGGGAGCCATAAACAAAATTGACCTTATTAGGTTTAAGCCACCATAACAATAAATACTATACTTTTTCTAATAACTGTGGAATGATATTTTCTAAATTTGTAAATAATCTACCATTGCGATTATTCCACACAATCCAAATATTATTAGTTGAATGATCAATAGACAGAAGGTTGAATAAATTTTTAGTCCCGATAAATATACCGAATAAAAATTGACATGTTTTGTTCCTAGTCAAAAAAATTAAGCACCTAGTCTTAGTCCCAATTAAATTAAAATTTGTTTAATTATGTTTAAAATTTTAATTTTTAATACTTTTTTTTATAGAAATGTTAAGAACATTATAAGAAACTCTTTTATAAAAAAGTTATACTTTTTTAACGTGTAATGAATTAAATTAGAATATTTATAAACAAAAAAGTTTTAAGATTAAGAAGTTAGTCTTTTAAAAGATTCTTATAGATAAGAAGTTATTCTTTGGAAGATTATCATAGAACAGATGTAGTCTTTTGAATGATTCTTATAGATAAGAAGTTATTCTATGGAAGATTCTCATAGAACGAATATTAGTCTTTTGAAAGATTCTTATAGATAAAAAATTAGTCTTTGGAAGTTTATTAAGACAATAAGTTTTTTTTTTATCATTTATAATTATAATAATTAAATCTTATTTATCAAAATCAACGATTAATTTGCGAGTGTGTCGTAGAAGCTCTCAAAGACTAATGATAACTTTAATTTTAAATGTGTAATGGACGACCACAATAATTCATCAATGATGCAAAATAACAAAATAATGCTCTTGGAGTATACTTCGTTACTAAAAATATTTTTTCACGTCAAAATACTCCTACAATATTTACATTATATCTTCTGATATAAATCACAACATACAAATTATATACAAAAATTAGATACTTATTTTTTCTTAGAGTTTGGTCAAATTATTTATCAAATTTTTAATATTTTTACCAGATTCGGTATCAATTGTCAAAATAAATTTTAATATTGGTAATTATCTCTCTTTTTTTGCCATTTCTATACCGACCATTTTTATGGCTGCAACAAAATATATTTATTGCATATTTTGGTTAATGTATCTGATTTTTTTTATTATTATTATTACTATCGAAAAGATGGGTACTCACGTGTCCGTCTTTCTGCTTTTTTTTATTGCACTAACGTTTGAAAATTATGAATGGTGTTTTTTTATAAAATTTTAATTTTGATTAAAAGTACAAATATAAATGTTTTTTCTTTCAAATTATAACAAATCAAATTAACATTGATTATCTATTTCAATGAAGCTAACAATATAACAAACAATCTTTATTATAGAAAAGATTGTTGTTAAAGGGTATAATTGAGATCATGAAAAAGTAAGTAATATACATTTATTTAGTTTGTTGCACTTTTTAAATGATAAAGGAAAAAACTGGACAATTTGAGTTTGTTACACTTTTATTTTAATATTTAAATTTATTCTTATCTTTTTGTTACATGTGTTATTTGTATTGAAAATTGTGGGCATTTTTGGAAAGAGAAAAGTCAGCCCAAAAAAGGTGAAAGAAGTTATTTTCTTTATATATAGTATAGATATATAGTATAGATTACAGAAAATTTCTTTTATAAGTAGGTTTTTATTTTGTGAAAATTTCCAAGATCGTTTAGTTGGTAAAGACCAATAATTGTTCTTGAACATTTTCGTGCAATTGCACCGGATGAGTGCACCTAGAGAGAATAAAAGAGACATGTTTGAGCTTGCTGGGTCATATAATTTTTCCAACAATGCCAAAAACACTCTTTGTTAAATGTGATTCCAAAATCAATTGAATTTTTTAAATCATTGTATATGTTTAAAAAATACTCTCTCCGTTCCTTTTTAAGTGTCCTTTTAGGGTGAATTTTTCGTTCTTATTTAACTGCCTTTTTGGTATTTTAAAGGTACGTATTGAAAAGGCGGTAGAGGATGGGGTGTTTGTTGGGTGCCAACCTAGTTGGGATGCTCCAGACTCTCTCGGATGCCTAACCTTTCTCTTGGCCTTATCAAAAAACAAGGTACAATTTGTCAATTATATCCTTTGTCAATTACTTTTATCTTTTTCAATAAAACTAATTAATGTTATCTATTTGGAAAACTTAAGTTTTTTTTTTTTTTAAACAAAGTTTTTTTGTTTTTTTAAACAAAGTTTGTTTCTTGTTATCTTCAAATTTAAACAAAATTTTGTTCCAAACAATGGTTCCATGAAGAGTTAAAGTTCTATAAATAAGATGAGTGGCAATTGTTAAAAATTTCAAGCGTGACTCTAGCATTGGTTGAAGTCATAGTTGAAGACTTAACTTTAACTAAAGGAGTTGGAAAAAAGTTAAATTTTTTTCTTAACTTTTGATTAATGCGAAGTTGGAATAATTTTTATATTGATTTAAAATAATTAACAAGATGTGCATGTTATGAAACTATTAGAATAAGAATAAGAAGAACTAGATTAAAGAGAAGAAGAGAGAATAAAGAGAGAAGAAAGAGGATTATATTATTCTCTTGTTGTGTACAATTATGTTACATGTGGTCTCTATTTATAGAGAAGTACAATGACATGACTTAACCCTTAAGTAGTTAAGGGATAAGTACAAATATATATGACTTAGAAGATAAGTAATATGGTGTCACTTAAGAGATAAGTACAACGGTTTGTGGACATCCACTTATGATATTCATAACACTCCCCCTTGGATGTCCATCAAGGATATGCCTCATCAAAACCTTACTAGAGAAAAATCCGGTGGAAAAAAATTCTAGTGACGGAAAAATAGTACAACATCCTTTTGTGTCATAATCTGCCTAATTAAAAACCTTACCAAGAAAACCCAATGGGATAAAACCATGGTTAAGAAAAAAAGAGTGCAGAACACATTTTTGTCTCCCCCTCATAAAGACAATTATATATGAGACGAAGAAGTTTAAACAATCTTTTATACTAGTTACTCAAAATCTTTACTTGGCGGTGACTCTGTAGAAATAAATGATATATCTCCATACTCTTCTCCAAATTAGCAGCTCTTGAGATATTTTCATATTAAGTTGTTGAAAGAACCTCCTTTTAAAATTAGAAAACCGCGAGTTTCTTGTATGTGTGAAATCATAATCCTTAACAAAGAGTATTCTCCACTTCCTTGATGTAATGCTTACATTTTCAAATGATCGGATGATATTGTTGTTTCTCTAAGATACAAATTGTATGCTTGACTTTGCCTCAATATCTGTATTTCTTAATATTGACAAAAAAATACCACGATATATATAATAAACAAAATACATTTGTGTCCTCACCTGACCAATTCAAATTGTTCATGCTTTTCTTGAAGACGTGATCTTTACTCACATCAAGTGACATCACAATCATTCTAGTACATAATCAATTAGATTTGTCCATATCAATATTTATATAATAAACTTTAGAATCTCTTCAGGAGTTCTAATAATATATATACGATTATCATAAAATCGATTATAACAAATTCATTTCAAATCCTTAAAATGGAGAAATGATGTCATCTCTTCAATAGTTTTGATTGTATGTCTTATGCAAATGAAATTCTTCAAGGAGTTTCATATAACCATCACTATTAAGTGAGCCATACAAATATATTGTAGCACATCTTTTATATAATTTGAGCCTTTCATGTGCTACCGAACTTAATCAAGTATGAAAAAGTTCTTGAATTCACTTCAGGTGAATATGTCTTTTAAAAAATAAATGGCAGACATTTATCAATCCACTTCCAGTGAACATATCAAACTCTCTATGTATGTATTTTACCATTCTAATTCCCTTTTCGCGCGAAAAATCATACATATTCATTTAAATTCACACATTCAAGTGTGCGGACTACAAGTCCAAACAAAGTCTGCTTCATGAAGCGAGTTTGATTTGACTAGAATTGTCTCTTTTTCATTTGTAAATATTTTCATTATCAATAACTTTAATAGACTTTAACTCATGATCCTCATTACAACTTATAGCGCTATATTATCCAAAAACACGTTGATGTTAACTTCATTTCGGTTCCATCTCATTCCATTGAGATCTTTCATTCATGACATAATTTATTAATATTTCATAAGTTTCAAGTACCTGATCAGTTCTTCTGGAACTGAAAAAATCAATTATGTCATAAAACTATTTTTAGAGTTTTTATATCCTTGTTTGGGTTATCATTCCTTTAAGCTCCTTTTCTTATTCATGACTTTTTATATTTGGAACCAATTGATCTATCATGCTTCAGGCACGATTGAAATTCATTTGCAATATTAGACTATCCTACATGGATATCTATTTCATTAGGAGCATTAGCAACTAATATTCAATTTGTTTAACTTTGCAAATGAATTATATTTTGAGGATCAAGATGAGACAATAATATTTCCTTTCAAATAATTTATTTGAACTTCAGGTTCACAATTTTTAGCTGCTTGTTATCTCCCCTTAATACTGGGAAAACTAATCTATCAATTGATAATTAGCCTACTAGGCCGTAAACAAATTGGCTCAATATAATATATATCATAGATGGAGATTAATATAAAATATATTTTCCCAATATTCTTTCAAGAATTATCTTAGTGCATTATTTTGAAGCAATTGTGACATACACAACACATCCAAAAATTAACTTAGATGAGAAATATCAGGTTGTTAACCTAAACCCAATGATAAATTAAGGGGAGTAATTACATATAGTAATGTGTTGGCTTGATGCATATCAATATCTCAACATACAAGATTATTGATTCCCAAAATTGAGTTTATAAGGCATGATCTCATAACCAAAATATAGTTTATAAGGTATGGTCTAATAAGTATCAATCATACAATTAATTTTAGACGTCTAAAGAATGGATATTCAAGTCCATTTTTATGAGCATATGCTACAAATTGTTCAATATCAATTACAAATGATACTTATCAAATGATTTCTGAAAAATTCAGAAAATAAACTCTTGGTCAAATTTGTTGACAAAGTAATCTCACAAACTTCTGGCCGTGAGTTGACAATAACCATACATGTGATCATTTAGTTGATGCATTGATTCACGTAATATAAAATTCAAGTGATTCACATGATCGGTATATTGATTTACAAATATCGCCTTATATAAGTGAGACACTCATTCCTTTAAATTGTTAACTTCCCTTAGGAACTAGTAATACAAAAAAGTTACTAGATTGAAGAATCTTCAAGCTCTTCAATATATATCCATAGTTTATCTATTTTTTAACTAGTTTCTTGCATCATAATAAATCCGGGATAACCCAACCGGTATTGCCAACGATAAATGTAATATAATATGTAAACTTCTGGTTTACATTTATAATAATATATGTTTCATTTATTCTAATTCATTTGAAACAATAATGAACAACAACATAATTCTACCCAAATGAAATTATATAATGAATATTCTAAAAACCTTGATTAATCTTTTGAATTGCCATAATTATTGTAGTTATAAAATAAACTAAACACGTAATTTCTTGAACAAGTAAAAATTTATAAATCATACGATTTTTATTTCAAGGTGCTATTTAGCCACACACAACTTACGAATAAAATATCTTTTCAAAGTTTGACATCTCCAAAATGTAAATTATGTGTCACATAAAAAAATAAATTTATTTCATAAGAAAAAAAAAAAATCTAACATAAAATATTTATGAGATAATACTCATGAAGAAATTTTCAAGAATTATGTAGAGAAGAGTTTGTGCGTACCTTGTAATTTAAGCCTTCTAGAAGTCTTATGCAATAAGAAAGAAGAAAATCACATCCGAACTTTGATTATAGAATAAGGAAACAATATTGGAAGATTCAATCCATATATTAGAAATATGATCGTATCAAGAAAATCTTTGATCAAACACTAGTTTCCCAACTGATATAAGCTTACACTAATGGAATTGTATGACCTTGACATGCATCATATCAATAATAATTTATACTAAATTAATTACCATAATCACGGTATTGGTTATATAAAATAAATAGTATGAGCCATTCACTTCTGGGAATGACGTTCAATGTGACCTTTCACCATTTTAATCAAGAATCACTCTTTGTTCAATTACAAATGTGACTAATCCTTTTCTTTTTTTTTTGAAAAGGACAAAAAGAAACTAAATGTGACTAATCTTTCAAAAATACTATTGAAGATATTCACCTATTTTGCTACTTCATAAGCATATTCGAGTGATATAAAAATACACATATTGTCTCATATTTTCCCCTTCTTTTTACCAAATCAAATAGATCTTATAAATTTCTACCATGTTTTAAATGTGTAGTTTTTTTTTTAGAAAACCAAACACAAATATTTATAAATGAAGATCAAAGAAAATCACTTTTTCTTATTTATTTATTTATTTTATTTTATTGCAAAAATGTTTGACTTTAAAATATTGGTTCTTTGAACTGTACATCAAATTTAAATGATGTTTTATAAGACAACACTATTATTAACACTATCATTTTAATAGTTTTAAATGAAAAATATAGTAAAAATATGAATAATTCTTTGGAATAGTTTCTTACTTCTATCCCAAATTTGTTGCAAGGTTGTTACATTTGTAACAAAAAATATTTCTCATTAAATAGTTTGTTACATTAATTTGTTACATAACACTTTAAAATATAGCAACTAAAATTTTCAAAGATAAAATTAAAGCATTAGAGATTTATGTAACAAATTAATATGTTTTTTGAAGATTCACGTAACAAAAAAAATCACTCAAATATTAGGTAACAAATTAATATATTTATAGGGATGTATGTTACAAAAACAGAAATTTATTCACATACTAATCTTTTATTAATTTGTTTCATAAAATTTGTTTTGAAAATTTGTTATGAAAGTTTGTTCCATATATGCTATTGGTCAAACAAACAATTCATCTGACATCCCTTTTTTATGAAAATTTACAACTAACCACGTATTAAAATAAAATTTAGCAACATAGCTAAATTGAATTCAAGTATTAAAATTAGATCTTTAAGAACTATATGACTTCAAATTTATTTGTGCAATCCTTCAGGAATGCATATCATTGAATTGAATTCTTCGAGAATTCATCGAGAATAAAAATTGAGTTTTTATGTTATTCAATAACTACTCAAAATCAAATCAATTCTTTGTGCAATCCATCAGGATACATCACTATTGAATTCCAGAATTCATGGAGGATAAAGATTGATTTTTAAGTTCTTCAAGAACTATGCAATAAATTTAAACCATAAAATCAATTCTCCAAGTAATCCTTCATAGATTAACGCTTTTGAATTCTTCAGGAATTCAAAGAGAAAATTATTAAGTTCCTCAGGAGCTACGTTGTGGAATTCTTTCGGAAATTCACATAGAATAATATTGAGTTCTTCAGAAACTACGATTTTGAATTCTTTAGGAATTCACAAAGAATAATAGTGAGTTCTTCAAAAACTCATATAATAGATCTCTTTGATTTTATGATATGAGATTAATCCTTATGCAATACTTCAGGAATGCATATAGAATAAATAAACACAATAATATAATACAATTCACATAATAATGATTTAATGTATCTATAAGGCACTGATTCCAATTGATGGAATTGTAACAGTGTAACCTATAATCATCAATACAAAAATTAAAACTTATTTACATAAAAATAGATTAAGAAGAATCGCATACCTCAGTTGGTAAGCTTGTGCTGATAACGTGTTATGAAACTATTAGAATAAGAATAAGAAGAACTAGATTAAAGAGAAGAAGAGAGAATAAAGAGAGAAGAAAGAGGATTATATTATTCTCTTGTTGTGTACAATTATGTTACATGTGGTCTCTATTTATAGAGAAGTACAATGACATGACTTAACCCTTAAGTAGTTAAGGGATAAGTATAAATATATGTGACTTAGAAGATAAGTAATATGGTGTCACTTAAGAGATAAGTACAAGGGTTTGTGGACATCCACTTATGATATTCATAACAGTGCACAATATTTAAAAAATTGACAATTGTTTGTTATGAGAGAGAGTGCGCAAATAAATAGGAATTTGTTGGAGAAAAAGATAATAACTGACAATTGTTTGTTATGAGAGAAAGATAACATATTAAATTTATTGGAAAGATAAGGTGTGCGCAAAAAAATATGAATTTATTGGCGGATTAAAATGAGGGTATAATAGGAAGAAAATGTGCAAAAATATACATCGCTATTTTTATGTTAATTTTCTAAAAAAACACTTAAAAAGGAACGAAGGAAGTAGAATTTTAGTGGATCACATTACCTGAAATCTCAGTCATTCAAAAGCTTCCTCTTATATCCAATGATTGACATCAATCCATTTTGCTAAAAAAAAAAAAAAAAAAAAAAAAAAAAAAAAAAAAAAAAAATAAAAAATAGG